>ENA-UOJO01003715-UOJO01003715.1-human-gut-metagenome-genome-assembly--contig:-P57-NODE-3715-length-14080-cov-5.465597_pt1 | contig 14080 bp, 12 predicted proteins | sample MGYA00242351_ERZ723898 | MGnify/ENA metagenome assembly ERZ723898 | reverse complement strand
ATGAATTTTGAAAAAATTAAAATAAATAAAACTTCATTTTTCATCTTCTTATTATCTTTTATTATTTTTTTATCCTATTTTATTATTTATAAATTGTCACCTGCTAATAAAGATTTGAAAAACTTAAATGATATATGTAAAGTCATAGAAAAAAGTAACTATAATTTAAAAGATGCCATTAAAGACAATACTATTGATATTTCATGTGCAAACAATATTTTATGTGATAATCTTGTAATTTTAAATAGTTCTTTAGATGATTTAAATAGATTATCCTTAGAATCTTCAACTAACGATGATTTAAAAAATCAATTAACAGATACATTAAAATCAAATATAAAACTATTTGAACTAGCAAAAGAAATACTATCAAATGATTCTTCTAAAGACATCAGCAAAATCTTTAATGAATATAAATTAGAATTAGATGCTTTAAAAGAAAAATATGAGTCTTTAAAAAATTCCAAACTTAAAATTACTTTTCCAACAAAAGCAACTGATTTTTTTGATTGTGTAACTAATTATGCTAATGCACTAATAAAAATTTCCAGAGATACTGATATATCTTTTGAACAAAAAAGATTATTTTGCCTTACTTTAAAAAAAACAATTGATTCCTTAGATTGTATATCAGATAATTTAGAACCAGTCATTACTGATATATATACAAATAATAGATCTTTAGATTCATTAGCAAGTGACATTCAAAATAAAAAAAGTACATTAAATACAATAAAAAATGAAAGTTTTAAACTATCTATTCCAGAAGATTGCACTAAATATTATGAAAAACTCCAAGAAACTATAAATTCTTATGACAGTTATATATCTTCTCTTAGCAGTGCGTTTCTTATTCATAAGGCCTCCGTTAATAAATTTGACATGAGTGACATAAATTCAAATTATAAGGATGCTCTATCCAAATATAACGACTATAAAAATGTTTTTGCAGAATTTAAAGAAGATATAAATAGTATAACTTAATAAAATTTTATGTATAAAATAATTAATTGGTGGCACACTATTCTTTGACTGGGTTATAAAAGGAGGTTTTTTATGAAAAAAGTTTTTTTATTTTTCTTAACCCTTTCAATGATTTTTTCTGTTCCTTATGCAGCCTATTGTAAAGAAATAGATATATTTAATAAGGATTATCCTTCCTTTACTAAATTTTCTTTTTCTAAAAGTACAAATGAATTAAACAATGAAGGTGAATATATAGAAGTATTTAATTATAATGAAAAAAAATTGTTCATAACCCAGTCAGATATAGACTTAATGGCAAAATTAGTATATGCAGAAAGTAGGGGTGAACCCTTTGATGGTAAGGTAGGTGTTGTTTCTGTAGTTCTTAACAGAGTTTTAGATGATAGTTTCCCCAATAGCATAAAGGACGTTATTTTTGAACCTAATGCTTTTTCATGTGTTAAAAACAAAAATATAAATGCATATCCTGATGAAAGTTGCTACAACGCTGTTTATTCTGCAATAAAAGGCAACGACCCTACTAATAAGGCTTTATTTTTCTACAATCCTAATTTAGCAACATCATCATGGATGATAAATACAGAAAAGCATAATAAAATTTCTATTGGTAATCACGTATTTTTCAGCAAATAATATTATAAAAGTAAAAAAGGCAAATTTTTTATTTTTGCCTTTTTTACTACCTTTTTCTACCCATTTAAATTTTACACCATAGTATAAAACCCATAAATCATAATACCTCATATACTCAATAAACATATCTTTTACAATTAAACTAAAAATAGTCCTCATATTATTCTCAATACACAAGTAACATTTAGCATTATTAAAAGTTATTTTCTTAAGTACGAATACATAATATTCCAAATAGCATTTTTTGTCAATTGTTTTTAAGTTCTTTAGTAGAAAATTAACAATTTATTAATATTTTACCTTATTTTTGCTCCTTTACAAAAAACATTATCTATTTCTAAGGTTTCTTTATTTACAATAACAAAATCCGCATCATATCCCTGTTTTATATAACCCTTAAATTCTAGTTTTAATCTATCTGCAACATTAGAAGTTATGACTTTTATAACATCTTGAAGTTTAAATTTTTTATTTTTAACACACTTAATCACCTCTTCATATAAAGAAAACACACTACACCTTCCAACTTCAAGTAGTGTACCATCTTCATTAAATGATGGGATACTTCCATTACCGTCTGATGAAAAAGTAATATTTTCTATAGGCATGCCTTTTTTCAGATATATTTCAAGGGCATCACTTGCAAGAATTTCTTCATCTGTAAAGTTATTTATATCAGCACTTGTAGTAAGATCAATATATCCTCCAGCCTTTACATATTTTAGTCCTTCATAAAACAATGTTCTATTTCTGTTTATATGGGTTGGTAGAATATTTTCAAAGGGGATATCTGTTTCATCAATAGTTTTAAAAAGTAAATCTAATTTACCTTTGCCATCGCCAACATGTACATTACATATTCCAGCCTTTTTAGATAATAACCCTGCAACTCTTGTATCTGAAATACATCTAACAAATTCATTAAATGAAGGATTAGAACTTCTATTGTCAGAAATTGCAATTTCTCCAGTTCCAATAATATTATCAATCATCATTAAATCACTTTGAATATCTGAAGTTAATGTTGAAACAGGTATATGATATGATCCTGTATAAACATAACAATTTAGCCCTTCTTCCCTTAAAGCTTTTGATTTTGCTACAAGCCCTTTCATAGATCTTCCTATGCCATCTGTTCCAAGGCACCCTACAACAGTTGTTATACCAGCTTCTGATAATTCCTTAAAAGTTATTTCTGGTGTTCTTGTAGCAAATCCTCCTTCACCACCACCACCTAATATATGAACATGTGAGTCAATAAATCCTGGCAAAAGAATTTTCCCAGTTCCATCTATTTCATTAATATTAATATCTTTAGAATTTAAATCAAGATTATTATAAAGACCTTCTATTTTACCAAAGGCAAATAAAAGGTCTTTTTTTCCTAAATATTCTGGATTGTATATTTCTATATTTCTTATAATGTTTAACAAAATATCACACCCTAATATTAATTAAGTAGACTTTTGATATTTTCATTATTATACATAGATTCTGAATGGTTATTATTAAGCTCATTTGCATACATTTTAGCCTTAGATAAATCTTCACTTTTGTATAACATAGCTAAACCATATAAGACTTCACCAATATAATCACCATTTTTATATTTATTATAATATTCTTCATAAAGCTTAATAGCTTGATTATTATTTCCTTTTTTATCATTTATAGCACCATCAAAGAATAAAACCTCTGATGCAAGATAAGTTGTTTGTGAATATTTATACGCCTTTTCTATTTGTATAAGGGCATTATCATAATCCTTTGTATTATAATATTTCATAGCACTATTATAAAAATATTCACAGCCTTCTTTAATTAAAAGTTCTTGTGCTATTTTAGTAACAGCTTGCTCCTTACCTGATAGTTCATTAATATTAAGCTTATTAACTAAATTATAAAGTTCATCATAATTTTTAGAATCAATGCAACTTTGAATTTTCTCTACGTCTACCTTAATATTATTATCCCCATTTTCATCCTCATTATTCTTAGAATTTGTTACCTCTTCCTGTTCACTTTCAATATTTTCTTCATTACTAATTAAATTCTCATTTTCATTATTGTTAGTAGACAAAACATCTGTATCATTTGAATTAATAAATTTATGGATTATTTTATATCCACCAAATAATACTACAAAAATTGCCACAGCACATACTAAACCCATCAAAACTTTCATGGTATTTTCTGATGTACTCTTTAAAATTTCTAGTTTAGAATCAGAATATTTTTCAAATTCCTTTGCAATTTTCTTCCCTTGAGGATTATTCTTATCTATTGATAATGCCTTTGTTAAAGAAACTCCAGCATTTTCATAATCACCTTTTCTTAAATAGCATACTGAAAGCGCTAAATTTACTTTTATTGCATTAAAGTCACTTTCCTTACACATATTAAGTTTCTTTTCAGCCTCATTAATTGAAAGTCTAGTTAAAAGTACTTCTGCTTCTTTATATAATTTAATTTTATCTTTATCTCTTTTGCTATCTTCAATATAGTTTTTTGCAATGTCATCATCATTAAAATCAGCATTAATTTTCCATGTTGCTACTGCTCCTTTAAGATCTCCTTTTAAATACAATAAAAGACCTTTAAGGTTCAATGCTGCTGAATTTTTCAAATCCTCTGCAATGCTTTCTTCACATTTTTTTAAAGCTTTATCTATTTCGCCATTCTGATAAAATTTTGTTGCCATAATATATTTTTTATTCTTATTTCTCTTTTTACTCATATTCACCCTTGTCCTATAATTATTATATTTTATACATTTATATTTATTATGCAATAATATTAATATTTTATCAATAATTTCTTTACTTTTTTTACCATATACTTTTTATAATTGCAACTTCTATGATATAATTATATAGTAGCTTAAAAAAGAGAGGTTTATTTATGAAAGATTATATAATAATAGTTGATTCTGCTTCAGATATACCAAAAAATTTGCGCCATGAATATAATATTGAAGTTTTAGGTTTAAAATGTATTTTAAATAACAAGGAATATATAGAAGATGATAATATGGAACTTTCTTATGATGAATTTTATAAAGCTATACGTGAAGGTGCCATGCCTACTACATCTCAAGTTAATTTAAATACTTATTACGAAGTTTTTGAAAAACATATAAAGGAAGGCAAAACAGTAATATATCCTGCTTTTTCTTCAGCCTTAAGCGGTTGCTATAATGCATCTCTTTTAGCAAGAGAAGATGTCTTAGAAAAATATCCAGAAGCTGATATAAGAATTTTTGACACAAAATGTGCATCCCTTGGATATGGCCTTTTAATTATAAAGGCTATGGAATATGCCAAAAAAGGAGCTTCCTGTGATGAAGTTTATAACTTTTTAACAGAAACTGCACCTAATATAAATCATATTGTTTTACTTGATGATTTATCATACTTAAAAAGAGGTGGAAGATTATCAGGAACTGCTGCTGTACTTGGAAGCCTTCTTATGATAAAACCCCTTGTCAAAATGAATGAAAATGGTGAGCTTATAAATTACTCAAAAGTTAAAGGAAGAAAAAAAGGTATTAACACACTTTTTGAAGAATTTGAAAATAAAGCAGTTGACATAAATAATCAAAAGGTTGTTGCAATATGTCACTCTGATTGTTTAGATGATGCTCAAAAACTTGCAAAAATGATTACAGACAAATACAATTTAAAGGTAATAATAGGATCTATAGGTTGCGTAATTGGAAGTCATACAGGTGCTTCTACTATGGCATTATTTTTTGTGGGTAACGGAAGATAGTAAAAGGTTGCATTAATTTGCAACCTTTTTTATAAATCATCAATTAAAGTTGATGCTTTTGCATAAGCAGTTGATTTTGCTTCAAAAAAATCAGTTTTTACAAGATTAGCATCACCAAATATATCTACCCATTTTGCAGGATTTTCATCTGAAATATCATAAAGTTTTGGCAAACCTATAGCACTTAGTCTTAAATTTCCTAAATACTTTATATAATCTTCTATAAGCTTTTTGTTTATTCCTTGAATGTTATCGCCTATAACATAGTGTCCCCATTCTATTTCATTTTCAACTCCCTGTTTCATCATAGATATAAGTTCATTTTTCATATTATCTGTAAAAAGCTCTGGCTCTTCATTTTGTAATTCTTTAATAATATTTCTAAAAAGCCAAAGATGAGTATTTTCATCTCTATTTATATATCTAATCTCCTGTGCAGAACCTGGCATTTTACCATTACGCTCTAAATTATAGAAAAACATAAATCCAGAATAAAAATATATACCTTCTAAAATGTAATTTGCCATTATAGTTTTTAATAAATTCTTTTTAGTTGGATTATTAATGAAATTATTATATAAATCGCCTATAAATTTATTTCTTTGAAGCAAAATTTTATCATCACGCCACTGATATAAAATATTATTTCTTTCTTCAGGTGAACATATACTGTCAAGCATATAACTGTAACTTTGAGAGTGTACTGCTTCCTGAAATGCTTGAATAGTAAGACATAAATTAACTTCACTTGCTGTTATATAGTTAGAGATATTTCCAATATTGGCAGTTTGAACCGAATCAAGAAATATAAGAAATGATAATATTTTATCATAAGCTGTTTTTTCTTCTTTTGATAATTTATTATAATCTTTTAAATCCTGTGACAAATTAATTTCTTCAGGAATCCAGAAATTATTCATTCCCTGCCTATACCAATCACTTACCCAAGAATATTTCATATTGTTAAAATCATTAAGATTTGTTGTATTTCCATTAATCATTCTTCTTTTATTTACTTCAACATCACCATTTTCATTAAAGAGTGGTTTTCTTTTTATGTCCATATAATACCTCCTATGACGAACAACTATCACATTCATTTACTGTAAGTGATTTGCTTCTAACATAATATATTGATTTAACATTGCTTTTACATGCTTTTATATAAAGATTCATTATTTGCTTCATGGTATACTCAGTAGTTATATAAAGATTAAAAGATTGTCCTTGATCTATATGCCTTTGTCTTATACCATTTATTTCAACACATAGTGACTGATCAATATTATATGCTGAATTGTAATACCAAAAATTTTCAAAAGAAAGATTAGGTGCTGTTTTAGGAATTATACTTCCTTTCTTCTCTTCAAGATAAAATCTTGACATAATTGGATCAATACCTTCACTTGTTCCAGCAATAGTAGCTGTAGATCCATTTGGTGCTACCGCCATTAAATAGCCATTTCTCATACCATATTTTTTTACATCTTCACTAAGCTTTTGCCACTTTTTAGAATTATAGTTTCTAAACTTAAAATAATCACCATTTTCCCAATCTGATCCTTCAAATTCGTTATACTTTCCTTTTTCTTTTGCTATATTCATACTTGCTTTAATAGCATAATAATTTATTTTTTCATATACTTTATCTGCAAAATTTTTATGTGCTTCTGCATTCCAATGTATTTTATTATTTGCAAGCATATGATGATAGCCACTTGTTCCAAGTCCAATACCTCTATATCTTTTATTAGTCACCTCTGCATAAGGAACAGAATAGTAATTTAAATCAATAACATTATCCATAGCTCTAATTTGTGTTTCAATAATATAGTCTAATTCTTCATCATCTAATACATTTATATTTCCCAAAACTATGGATGATAAATTACACACAACAAAATCTCCCGCTTTTGTTTTTTCTATTATTATTTTATCTCCGTTTTCATCTAAAACTTCATTTTGCATTATTTCAATTGAGCTCATATTTTGCATTATTTCAGTACATAAATTAGATGAATAAATCATACCTTTATGTTTATTAGGATTCATTTTATTTGCTACATCTCTATAAAAAGCAAATGGAGTTCCTGTTTCTGCTGCACTTTTTATTATTAATCTTACTATATCTCGTATTGTTATAGTCCTTTTTTCTATTCTTTCATCATTAACACAATCGTAATATCTCTTTTCCCATTCTGAGCCATAATAATCTTCTAAAGAATATCCCTTTATAAGCTTTATTTCATGGGGACACATCATATACCATGTAGCATCTAAATTTTCTTCTGCAAGCTTCCAAAATAAATCCGGATAACATATTCCAGGAAATACATCATGGGCCTTCTTTCTATCATCACCATTATTAGTTCTTATTTGAAGAAATTCAGGAACATCTTTATGCCATGCATCAAGCCATATAGCAACAGATCCGCTTCTTACTCCAAGTTGATCTACAGCAATTGCAGTATCATTAAATAATTTTACCCATGGAATTATACCTCCAGATGCTCCCTTAAATCCTCTTATTGGAGAACCTAAAGCTCTTACCTTTCCTATATATATTCCCATGCCTCCACCAAATTTAGACACCTTCGCAAAATTATCTAATGACTTATATATACCATTTAAACTATCTGAAACAGTATCTATAAAACAAGAACTTAATTGATAAAATGGCTTTCTTGCATTTGAAATTGTAGGTGTAGCCATAGTAGCCTTAAGAGAGCTTAATACATCATAAAACCTTTTAGCCCACATTACCCTTTTGTGCTTCTTTTCTGGAATTGCAAGATGCATTGCTATTCCCATGAACATTTGCTGAGGAAGTTCTAAAATCTCTCTATTGTAATTTTGAACTAGGTATCTATCCTTTAGAAGTTTTATACCACTATATGTAAAAATAAAGTCTCTTTCTGGTTTTAACTCTTTTTCAAGCTCTAATATATCTTCTTTTGTATAGTTTTTTAATATGTATTCACCATACAACCCCTGACTTGTTAAATCTTGTATAAAACCATAAAAATTTTCATATAAATTTTGATCTTTTGGCAAGTTTCTATTTTTTCTAACATCACTATATAAATTATGCACAAATAATTTTGATGAAACATATTGCCATTTGGGTTCTTCAGCAGTTGTTAATTCTAATGCAACTTGTATAACTGCATTAATAAGTTCTGCTTCAGTCATATTATTTCGTACAATATGGTCTGCTTCTTTTATTAATTTTTCCTTAATATAAATTCCTTCATTATCCTTAATAGCTTCTATTCCAATATTACATATTTTATCTAAAGCATTCATAAATATCCTCCACAACATATAGTATATTCTAAGCTTTAAAATGCATATAAATACAACATTTAGTTTTGTACTAATAAGTATATTATATTTTTTATTATAAAACAATATATTTTAAGGAACAATATCAGTTAATTAATTATTATTATCCATTAGTTTTCTTCTAATGGTAAATAAATATATATTTTAAACATATCTCCTTCCCTTTTTATTCTTATATCACCCTGGTGTAATTCTACTATGCTCTTTGTAATTGCAAGGCCTAATCCTGATCCCTCTACTTTTGAATTTCTAGATTTATCACCTCTTGCAAATCTTTCAAAGATTTCATCATTATCAAAATCCATATAATAATTAGCTATATTTTTAAATGATATTTCTATCATTTTATTTTTACAATTTACTTCAATATATATGCGCGTATTTTTTAAAGAATACTTTAAAGCATTAATAACTACATTTTCAATTGCTCTAGATATCATCTTTCCATCTAGCATCATGTATATTTCTTCTTTAAAACTTTCTACATTAAAATTAATATTTTTTTCTTCATATAAACAAGAATATTCACCTATAGCCTGGTGAATTAAAGACATAATATCAATTCTTTCTTTATGCAATTCAATTTTTCCACTATTTATTTTAGACATTTCAAATAAATCATCAATTAAAACCTTAAGTTTTTTAGATTTTGAATCTAATATTTTTAAATATTCCTCTCTCTCTTCTTCAGTTATAGCTTTATCACTTAATATATTTACATAATTAATTATTGATGTAAGTGGAGTTCTAAGATCATGTGACACATTTGATATAAGTTCTGTTTTTAATCTCTCATTTTTTAATGTTTCATCTACTGCATTTTCATAGCCAATTTTAATGGCAGAAATATTTTCTATTAATTGTACAACTTCATCACTTGTTTGAGAATTAATATCTTCCTTCAAACTGGAGCTTTCTATATTTGGAATTTTTTCATTAACCTTACTAATTTCAATATTCTTTTTTATAACATAAATAACAGCTATTGTTGGAACAATAAGTACAATTAGTATTCCCTTAATTGGATAAAGATAAAAGAATCTTGATAAAATATTATTACTAGAACTTTTCATTGCAATTACATAAAGATATATAATAAAAATAATTGTGTCTATAAGTATAACATTAAAGAGCATTTTCTTTGTATGCTTAAATTTAAGTCCATTTTTCCAAACATAAATAAAACTAAAAAGAAAATTTCCTCTTATAACTACATTTTTTTTATATTTAAAAAGGACTACAATAATTTTTACAAAAATTACGGCTGCTACCAAAGAAAATATAATTTCATACGTACGATACCAATCTTCACCCTTATAACCAAAAAACTCATTAGAATACTTTATATCTTCTGTAACATTAAAAATTAAGCACAGTATAAAAATAACCAAGTAAATTATTTCAATAAGCCATATATTATTAAAATACTTGTGTATTTTATCCATCAATTTTGTAGCCAATTCCCCACACCACCTTAATATACTCAGGTTCCTTAGTATTAAGTTCTATTTTTTCTCTTATTCTTCTAATATGTACTGTTACTGTATTTTCACTTTTATAAAAAGGTTCTTCCCATACATTTTCATAAATTTCTTTAATTGAAAAAATTCTTCCTGGATTGCTTACAAAAAGATGTAATATTTTATATTCTGTAGCTGTAACTTTAACATTTTCGCCTCTTACTGTTACTTTTTTATTAAAAGTATCTATAACAAGATCTCTTATTCTAATACATTCCTTATTTTCTACCTCTAAAGGCTTTTCATATCTTCTAAGTTGTGATTTTACTCTTGCTACTAATTCTAAATGGTTGAAAGGCTTAGTAACATAATCATCAGCCCCTACATTAAGACCTAATATTTTATCTGAATCTTCACCTTTTGCAGAAAGCATTATTATAGGTATATTTTTACTTTCTCTTATTTTTAAACAAGTTCTTATTCCATCTAATCTTGGCATCATAATATCTAATAATATTAAATGTATTTGCCTTGATTCTAAAATTTCTAAAGCCTCTATACCATCAGAAGCTTGAATAACTTTAAGTCCTTCTCCCCTTAAGTAGATCTCTATAGCATCTCTTATTTCCTTTTCATCATCAACTACCAAAATATTATACATACAAATCTACCTCTCTTTTGCTAATAATAAAAATAAGCTATTTCAAAATAAATTACTAATTTTGAAATAGCCTTATAAATAATTTTTTGCTACATTAATAGACATAATTGTTACTACGAATATTAGTGCAATAAAATGTATTTTTCATGTATATATTACTTTATAACATCTTGAAATTTTTTATCTCCACTTATAGGATCAAAATCCTGCTCATTTCTTGCATTTTCCTTTAAAGCATTTTTATCTGCATCAGTTGGTGCAGCTGAAAGGGCAAGATTTAAGTTATTTACAGCATCATCTACAGCTCCTTTTCTACCATAAATAGATGCTTTTCCATAATAACTCCACATATATTTTTCAACTTCAAGTGCCTTATCATACCATTGTAAAGCTTCATCAAATTTTTCATTTAATTCATATAATAGTGCCTTATTGAATCTTCCATATCCATAATCAGCCTTTATTCCAAGCGCCCTGTCAATATCTGCCATGCCAACATCAAAATTACCAGCATAACCTTCTGATATTCCTTTTAATGTATATCCCTTATAACTATCACTAAATTCATTTATTAAATCATCAGCGGCCTTAATGGCTTCATCATACTGACCACTATGAAATAAATTATATGCATTATTATAAAGTTCTTCTTCTCTTTGTTTCTTTTGTCTTTCTTCTTCAGCTATTCTTGCTTCTTCCTCTTCTTTTGCAATTCTTTCTTGTTCCTGCTGCTCCTCTTGGGCTTTTAAATCTGCTGCCTTTTTATTGTCAATGGCAGTTTTACCTATTACTAATACTGCAATCACCACTAATATTGCTAAAATAAAAGTTTTAACCTTAGGTGACCCTGGAAGTTTAATTCTCATAACTTGAAAAACCTCTCTATTTATAATTTTCTAAATAATCTTTTTTACCTGTTTCGTATAAATTATTACCATTAGAATCTATAATAACAACTAATGGCATATCACAAACTTCAATTCTTCTTATAGCTTCTGCTCCTAAATCTTCATATGCAATAACTTCTGATTTCACTATACTTTTGCCTATTAGAGCTGCTGCACCGCCAATTGCTCCAAAGTATATTGCTTTATTTCTTACAATTGCATCAATTACTTCTTGATTTCTTGCACCTTTTCCTATCATTCCCTTTAAGCCTAAATCTAAAAGTCTAGGAGCATATGGATCCATTCTATAACTAGTAGTTGGGCCTGCTGAACCTATTACTTGTCCTGGTTTTGCTGGACTTGGACCTACATAATATATAACTTGATCTTTTATTTCTAATGGTAATTTTTCATTTTTATCTAAAAGTTCTATTAATCTTTTATGTGCAGCATCTCTTCCTGTATATAAAACTCCTGATAATAACACAGTATCACCAGATTTTAATTTTTTAACTTTATCTTCTGTTAAAGGTGTTGTAAGTTTAATTTCCATAAGTATACCCCCTATAATATTCTTTCCTTATGTCTAGTTGCATGGCAATTAATATTAACAGCAACTGGCAATCCTGCAATGTGTGTAGGATAAGTTTCAATATTTAATCCAAGGGCAGTAGTTTTACCACCAAATCCTTGTGGTCCTATTCCAAGTTCATTTATTTTTTGCAATAATTCTTTTTCAAGATTTTTATAAAATTCTTGTTTGTTGCTTGTATTAATAGGTCTAAGAAGCGCCTTCTTAGCTAAATATGCTGCTTTATCAAAAGTACCTCCTATTCCTACTCCCACTACCATTGGTGGACATGGATTAGGTCCTGCAAGTTTTACTGTTTCAATTATAAATTTTTTAACTCCTTCAAGTCCATCTGCTGGTTTAAGCATTCCTATTCTACTCATATTTTCTGAGCCAAATCCCTTAGGTGCTAATGTAATTTTTATTTTATCTCCTGCAACTATATCATAATAAATAATAGCTGGTGTATTATCTTTTGTATTTACTCTATCTATTGGATCCTTAACAACTGATTTTCTTAAATAACCTTCTGTATATCCCCTTCTAACACCTTCATTAATTGCATCTTCTAAAAGGCCACCTGTTATATGCACATCTTGACCTATTTCTAAAAATACACAAGCCATTCCTGTGTCTTGACACATTGGCATCTTCTCTTTCTCGGCAATTTCATCATTTAGTAATATTTTATCTAAAACATCTTCTGCTATTTTATAAGGTTCTTCTTCCTTTGATTTTTTAAGAGCCTCTTTTATATCGTTTCCAATGTAATAATTAGCTTCAATGCATAAATCCCTAACTGCATTTTCAATTTCTTTTACTTGTATTTCTCTCACTTAAAAAACCTCCAAGTATTATGTTAAGCATATTTAATTATGCTATACTTATAGTTTAAAATTTTTAAGTAATTTTTACAAGTAAAATTGTAAATTTTATCATAATTTTTTGTTAAGTAATTTATTCTCATATTTGGCTTAATTACTCAATGTAATCTTATACACTATTGTCTTATCATATTGGTGGGTACTAAAAGCCCCACCTTTGTAGTTATAACTTTGTTTTAGTAAAATACTAATTAAACCCATTTTTAAAATAAAACAATATTTCAAAAACAAAAAATTCATTAATACCATTAACTAAAACTTTAACAATTTTTACAAGATAGTCATCATATATTAATTTTTGTTCCTCATTATAATTAGATATAAAGCCACATTCAAGTATAATTGCAGGTGCTTCATAACCATCTCTTAAAATTTTATATTGCTTTTTAGCAGCTTTAGGCACCCTTTTGTTTCCATTATCAATAACATCTTTTAAGGAATTTTGAATACACAAAGCAAATCTTTCACTATCTTTATAATCTGAATACCATGCTTGAGCACCAAAACACTTAGTATTTTGAAATTTATTTTGATGAATAGATATAAATGCATCACATTTAGTTTCCTTTTTCATATTGCATCGTGCTTCTAAGTCTGCTTTTTTATTAGGTTTTAATTCAGTGTCATCTTCACGAGTCATATATACCTTATATCCTTCATCTTGAAGCTTGTTTTTAAGTTTAAGACTTATACTTAAATTAATTTCTTTTTCATTTGTGCCAGATTTAGATTTTGCACCACCATCTGAACCACCATGACCTGGATCTATTAAAATTATCTTTTTATACGAATCACTATCTTCCTCTGCAAATGCCAATTTTGCATTTAATACAATAAATAAAATCATAGATAATAATATTTCTAACATAATAAAACTAATA
>ENA-UOJO01003714-UOJO01003714.1-human-gut-metagenome-genome-assembly--contig:-P57-NODE-3714-length-14081-cov-5.343648_pt1 | contig 14081 bp, 15 predicted proteins | sample MGYA00242351_ERZ723898 | MGnify/ENA metagenome assembly ERZ723898 | reverse complement strand
GATGCTGTATTAAACGAAAATTCATCAAATAAAGGAATTAATAAAATAAAACTTAAGGTATCAAAATTAAATTCTACTAATGATAAAAATAGTAGTGTTAATTCTATAGAAAAAGTAGAAATAAAAGTAGGATTAGATAAAGTATTAAGTTCTGACTCAAATGAAGAAAAAAAAGATAATGAAGCTTCTAAAATAGAAATAGCAGAATTAAGAAAAACTTTAAGTGATTATTACCAATTAGATATAAAAAAAATAGATATTACAAATGATTAAGGAGGAAATATGTTTATAGATAAAATTAAAGATATTTTTAAATTTAATAAAGAAGATAATAACAAGAAAAAAATTGAAAACCTGGTAGTATTAATAATTATACTTATAGTTACAATAATTGCAATAAATTACATATGGACTGACAAAAATGACGAAGAGAGTAGCAAGCAAAACACTACTAATAAACAACTAGCAACTTCTGAAGAGACAACTAGTATTAATAATAGTGACTTAGAAGGAAGATTAGAAAAGATTTTAAAAAGTATAGATGGTGTAGGAAATGTAAAGGTTTTTGTTAATTATTCTGAAACTAGTCAGGTTGTTGCTATGTATAACGAAAATACAAAACAAAGTTCAACAGAAGAAACAGATACATCAGGTGGAGTAAGAACTATACAGCAAACAGATACTCAAAAAGAAGTTGTATATAATGATGAAAGTGGTAATAAAACACCTGTTACTGAAAAAATAATAAATCCCAAAATAGAAGGGGCAATTATTACAGCAGAAGGAGCTTCTAATAGTGGCATAAAAGCTAATATTATTTCTGCAGTGGAAGCGGTTACTGGACTTGCAACACATAAAATTCAAGTTTTTGAAATGAATAAATAAAGGAGAGATAATTATGAAAATTTTAAAAAATAATCAAGTTATTATATATGCAATAGCACTTATGCTTGTTGCAGCAGGGTATTTAAATTATACATCTAAAGATAATAAATTAATTCCAACTTCATCAGATGCAGGAGTGATAAATACAAACGAATTAGCTGATATAGGTGATGCTACTTTAGTTAATAGTAATGATGTTATATATGATGAAAATAATACAATAGAAGAAAATACAGCTAATAATGAGGAAATAACACAAGAAACTAGTAGTAATATTTCGGATGAATATTTTACAAAATCAAAATTAGAAAGAGATACGATGTATTCTCAAATGTTAGAATCATATCAAACTATTTTAAATAATACTAATTCATCTGAAACTCAAAAAAATACAGCTACAAAGGAAATAGAAAATATAAATCAAACTAAAAATAGTATAATGATTTGTGAAAATTTAATAGCAACAAAAGGATTTAAAAATAGTGTTATCTTTGTTAATGGAGAAAGTATAAGTGTTATAGTTGAAGCAGAAGAATTAACACAAGATAAAATTGCACAAATACAAAATATTATTTCTAGAGAATTAAATGCAGATATAAGTAATGTACATATAACTAATAAATAACACAAAAGTGACTATTATAATAATAGTCACTTTTGTGTTTGATATAAGGATAGAAATGTAAAATTAAAAGTAGGGATCCCAAAATGATCTTTTTTTTGGTTCTTCATTTTTAACTTCTTTTTTAACTTTGGCTTCTTTTTTGTTCTTCTTTTTTATTACAGTAGGGACACAATCGTAGTTATTACATTCAATAACTATAAAGAGATTATAACTAGTATTAAATGTTTCATATCCCTTGGTTATAAATGCGTATTTTTCTATACGCTTTGAATATTTTAAAACTCTTTCATAATGTTTTGGATTTTTAAAAAATTCAATGGCTCTCTCACGAACCTTTCTACAACCACCGTCGTCATCTGATTTACAACTCAAATGACAACATTCACTTCCAAACTGCGAACACAGATGGATTTGATCATTTGCAGATGAGGTGAATGTTAAATTTTTGGGAAGAGGAGTATAAAAAAGCCTATTTTTGACTTTTAAGACAAATCCTGGTTTGCCGGAAGATCTTTTTTCTAAAAGTTCATCTTGAGAAACTTCTTTTAAGTTATACAAGGTTTCCTTTAAAACATTATTGCCTTTGGAAATTCCAGGGTTACTTCTACCAATTAAAACCCGACGACAAGTTAATGTGATTAACCGATCATCTATAACCAATTCATTTCTAACCTGCTGCTCATTTCTTTCTTCTGTTGTCTTTTCCATAGTTGTTTCCTCCTTAGAAATAGATAGTTATCTATTACAGTTACAATAGATGTTAGCATATAAATTATAACATTTTATGTAAATAAAGTCAACTGTGTAAAAATATAAAATAAATATAAAAAACTGTTGTAAAATTTTTCATTATTGGTATAATAATGAAAGAATAAAGATTATTAGGAGGAAAATATATATGTTAAAGAAAGTTGCAATATTGGCAAATGGAGGAGATGTTTCAGGATTTAATGCAGTTATAAGAGCAATAGTAAAAACAGCCGAAAATAATAATATTGAATGTTATGGATTTATAGATGGTTACAATGGATTATTAAAAAATAATTTTGAAAGACTAAGTACAGCAGAAGATGGAAATGCAGAAGGAATATTACCTAAAGGCGGTTCAATAATTGGATCATCTACAAATGCAAATGTATTTAATTATAAAGTAGTAGATGAAAATGGAAATGTTGAATATAAAGATTTATCTGATGTATGTGTAAAAAATATAAAAGATAATGGATTTGATTGTATATTTACATTAGGTGGAGATGGAACACAAAAATCTGCAAGAGATTTTTCTTTGAAAGGTGTAAATGTAATTGGAGTTCCAAAAACAATAGATAATGATGTTGCATGTACAGAAATAACATTTGGATATAATACTGCAGTTTCTGTTGCGGCAGAAGCTTTAGATAGACTTCATACAACAGGTGAAACACATCATAGAATAATGGTATTAGAAGTTATGGGAAGATATGCTGGATGGATTGCATTAGAATCAGCAATTGCTGGAGGAGCAGATATTGCATTAATTCCAGAAATTCCATATGATATAAATAAAGTAGCAGAAAAAATTAAAAATAGACAAAAAAGAGGTAAAAACTTTAGTGTAGTAGTTGTTGCAGAAGGTGCTGCTCCAAAAGGTGGAACAATAACTGTTGCAAATACTAGAAACAATGGAGCTGGTGTTGATAATACAAAACTTGGAGGAATTGGACAAGTTGTTGCAAAACAATTAGAAGAAATAACTGGTTTAGAAGCAAGAAATACAACTTTAGGTTATATGCAAAGAGGTGGAACACCTACAGCATTTGATAGAGTCTTATCAACTAAATATGGTGCAAAAGCTATGGAACTTGCATTAGAAGGAAAATTTGGAACATTAGCAGTAATAAAAAATGGAAAATTAGATTATGCATCATTAGAAGATGTTGTTGGACAAAATAAAAAAATTGGAGCAGTATCAGGAAACACAGCAGAAAGTAATTTAAGAAGAGTTACTATGGATCATGATTTAGTAAAAACAGCAAGAGATATAGGTATTGCTTTAGGTGATTAATTTGATTAAATACCATTATGGTTTTTAATATATAATGTTTAATATTCAAAGGAGGAATGTAGAATGTCTACAAGATTTGTTTTAAATGAAACTTCATATTTTGGAAAAGGTGCTAGAGAAGAACTAGCAGGAGAAATTAAAAAAAGAGGATTTAAAAAAGTATTTTTAGTAAGTGATAAATCATTAGTTGAGGCAGGAGTTGCTAAAAAAGTAGAAGATATTTTAACAAATGCAGGTATAGATTATGATTTGTATTCAGAAATAAAACCAAATCCTACAATAAAAAATGTGACAGATGGTGTTGAAGCTTGTAAAGCTTCAAATGCAGATGTTATAGTAGCTGTAGGTGGAGGATCTAGTATGGATACTGCAAAGGGAATATCAATAGTAATGACAAACCCTGATAGAGCAGATATAAAATCTTTAAATGGATTATCAAATACAGTAAACAGAGGAATGCCAGTAATAGCATTACCAACAACAGCAGGTACAGCAGCAGAAGTAACAATAAATTATGTTATAACAGATGAAGAAAGAGAAATAAAAATGGTATGTGTAGACCCTAATGATATACCAATTTTAGCAATAATAGATTCTGAACTTATGGCATCAATGCCAAAAGGATTAGCAGCTGCTACAGGTATGGATGCATTAACACATGCAGTAGAAGGATATATAACAAAAGCACATAATGAAATGTCAGATATGTTTCATATGAAAGCTATAAAACTAATATTTAAATATTTAACATCAGCAGTAAATGAAAAAGATCCAGAAGCAGTAGAAATGATGGGACTTGCTCAATATATAGCTGGTATGGGATTCTCTAATGTTGGATTAGGAATAGTTCATTCTATGGCTCATCAATTAGGAGCTGTATATGATACACCTCATGGAATTGCAAATGCAATGTTATTACCAACAGTAATGAGATTTAATGGAGAAGATCCAGCAACAGCACAAAGATTTAGAGAAATCTTATGTGAAATAGGAAGACCAGATGCTGCAAACTTAAATGATCAAGATGTTATAAATACATTTGTATGGATGATATCAGAATTAGGAAAATCAGTAGGAATTACAACAACAATAAAAGATTATGGAGCTAAAGAAGAAGACTTCGAAATGCTTGCAGAAAAAGCAATGGCAGATCCTTGTAAACCAGGAAACCCAAGAGAAGTGACAAAAGAAGACTTCATAGAATTATTTAGAAGAGCAATGTAATAATGTAAAAACACAGGACTTTAACTTAGCCTGTGTTTTATATATTATAGAAATAGAAAGAGAAATATATGGAAGAAAAACTAGATAGATTATATAAAGAATGTGTTAAAGAATTAAAAAATATAGGAATAGATATAAATAATACAAATGTAATAGGTAATATTGATATAAAAATTGCTAGAAGAAACTGTAAAAGATATGGATGCTGTAAGCAAGAAGAACCAGACGTATCAACAAAGTCTATTACAAAAAGAGGTAGAAGTATAATTGTAAAATATGATGTATTTAAAAAACATCATATAGAGATAAGCAAATGGGTATTAGAATTAGATGATAAAATTATAAAAAACACTATAATGCATGAATTAATTCATTGTATGCCATATTGTAGTAATCATGGAGCAAAGTTTAAGATGTATGCTAAATATATAAATGAAAAATTAGGATATGATATTTCTACTGTTGGAAACAAAAGATTAGATTACGAAAAAAGTAATTTAAAATATGATGAAACAAAATATACTAACTATAAATATAAGGTTGTTTGCAAAAAATGTGGCCAAGAATTTTTTAGACAGAGAATAAAAAGTAATTTTACTAGAAAATATAAATGTGGTAAATGTGGCGGAAAATTTCAAATTTTTGAATTATAAGCTAAAATTCAAAATTTGTCGAAAAAATCACATCAATAAATATTGACTTTTATGTGTACAAACAATATAATCAATTAAATAATATTTACAAGGAGGATGTATGAGTATAAAGTATAATGTGATGATACAAAAAGAAGATACGTGGTACATTGCAAAATGTCTAGATAATAGTGTTGCTTCACAAGGAAAAACAATAGAAGAAGCTTTAGCAAATTTAAAAGAAGCTCTTGAATTGTATTATCAAAACGAAGAGCCTAAACAACCCAATAATATATTTATAACTACATTGGAGGTGACAATATGAGTTCAAAATATCCTATATTGCCACCTCGTGATATTATAAAAATTTTGTATAAATTTGGTTTCTATAAGGTTTCACAGAAAGGTAGTCATGTGAAATTTCGAAATGATTTTACTAATAAAATTGTTATTATTCCAATGCATTCTGAAATTGCAAAAGGTACATTAAAAAGCATCTTAGAACAGGCTGATATAACTATAGAAGAATTTTTAAAACAAAAATAATTTTAAATCTTTAAATTCCCAAATAAAAATATTGATTTTTAAGTTAAAATGTGTAATAATATAAAATATAATTAAAAACTATGAAAAAGAGAAGTAAATTTATACTTGTTTTTAGAGAATAGAAGTTATAGCTGTAAGCTTCTTAAATAAAGGTAAATAGAAAGTAACTTTGGAGTTGATATGCCGAAAATAAACTTAAGCATATTCGTTTAGGCAACGTTAAAAGCTAATTAAGATATAAATTTCGATTTATAATTAAGGTGGTACCGTGAGATAGAACTCGCCCTTATGTGTTTATAGGGACGAGTTTTTTTGTTTTAATTAATTTTATATATATTGTTTTTTATGCCTTGTTGTCGCATCCCTCGGAATCCTTCGGAAAGGATGCTCTATTCGCCCTTCGCTAACGCTTCGGTTGATCGCTACGCGGCAATTGCAAAACAATATATATAAAATCTAAATATAACTAAAAGAATGGGAGTGAGTTAAATGGCAAAATTAGAAATAAATAGTAAAACACAAGGAGCAGAACTTACAAGTATAAAATTAGACGGAATAGAAAAATTACATCAAGGAGAAAATGTTTTAGGCGAAGATGGTAAAGCTTTTTGGAATAGACATGCACCAATCTTATTTCCGATTGTAGGACAAATAAAAAATGGAACAACAATAATAGATGGTAAAGAATACAAAATGTCACAACACGGATTTGCAAGAGATATGGAGTTTGAAGAAATTCAAAAAGATAGTAATATTCATAAATATGTATTAAAAAGCAATGAAAAAACTTTAGAAAAATTTCCATATAAGTTCGAATTATACATTACTTATACAATGAAAAATAACTCTTTAGAAATTAAATATACAGTAATAAATAAAGATAATAAAGAAATGCAATTTGGACTTGGTGGACATCCAGCTTTTATTTGTGATTACTCATCTGGAGATTATGAGTTAGAGTTTAATAAAAATGAAGATAATTTTGAACTTTTAAAATTAGATAATGGCTTAATAGGAAAAGAACATTTTGAAAACATAATTAAAGAAAATAAAATAAAACTACATAAAGATATTTTTAATGAAGACGCAATAATAATGAAAAATTTAAAATCAAATGAAATTACATTAAAAAATACAAGAAACAATAAAATTGTATTAAAATTTGATTTTACAGGATTTCCATATTTAGCAATTTGGTCTAAAAAAGGAGCACCATTTGTCTGCATAGAACCATGGTTTAATACTGCTGATAATATAGATTCAGATGGAATTTTTGAACATAAGGAAAATATTTTAAAAATAAATCCAAATGATAATTTTGAATGTAAATATAAAGTAGAATTTTATAATTAAGGAGGAATTAAAATGAGTGAAAAAAAATTAAATGACAAATTTAATCCAAAAGATTTTGAAGAAAGATTATATAGTGAATGGGAAGAAAAAGGTTATTTTAAACCATCTATGGATAAAAACAAAGAACCATATTGTATAATGATGCCACCTCCAAATGTAACAGGAAAATTACATATGGGGCATGCATTAGATGGAACTATACAAGATGTATTAATTCGTTTTAAAAGAATGCAAGGATATGATGTATTATGGCTTCCAGGATCTGACCATGCAGCTATATCAACAGAAATGAAAGTTGTACAAAAATTAGCCAAAGAAGGAAAGAAAAAACAAGATTTAGGTAGAGAAAAATTTTTAAAAGAAGCATGGGACTGGACTCACGAATATGGAGGAATAATTCAAAAACAACAACGTAAACTTGGATGTTCTTGTGATTGGGAAAGAAATAGATTTACATTAGACGAGGGTATGTCAGATGCTGTATTAGAACAATTTATAAAATTGTATGAAAAAGGTCTTATTTATAAAGGTAAAAGAATGGTAAACTGGTGCCCAAGTTGTAATACATCTATATCTGATGCAGAAGTTGAGTATAAAGAAGAACCATCACATTTATGGCATATAAGATATAAAATAACAGGAACAGATGACAAGTATGTAGTTGTTGCTACAACTAGACCAGAAACAATGCTAGGTGATACTGCTGTTGCAGTACATCCAGATGATGAAAGATATAAAGACTTAGTAGGAAAAACATGTATATTACCTATAATGAATAAGGAAATTCCAATAATTGCAGATGATTTTGTAGAAAAAGATTTTGGGACAGGATGTGTTAAAATAACTCCAGCTCATGACATGAATGATTATGGAGCAGGTTTAAGACATAATTTAGATATTATAGAAGTATTTGATGAAAACTTTAAAATGGGTAATTTAGTTCCAGAATATAAAGGAATGGATTTACTAGAAGCACGTAAGTTAATAGTAGAAAAATTAAAAGAAATTGGAGCATTAGTAAAAGAAGAAGAATATACACATAATGTAGCAAAATGTGAAAGATGTAAAAATACAATAGAACCAAAAATTTCTACACAATGGTTTGTAAGCATGAAAGATTTAGCAAAAAGAGCTGCTGATTGTGTTAGAAATGATGAAACAAGATTTATACCAAAAAGATATGAAAAACAATATTTCCATTGGTTAGACAATATTCAAGATTGGTGTATTTCACGTCAATTATGGTGGGGACATAGAATACCAGCATATTATTGTGATGATTGTGGCGAAATTAATGTTGCAAAAACTATGCCAGAAAAATGTAAAAAATGTGGAAGTACACATTTACACCAAGATGAGGATACATTAGATACTTGGTTTAGTTCTGCATTATGGCCATTTTCTACACTTGGTTGGCCAAATAAAGAGTCAGAAGATTATAAAAGATTTTATCCTACAAATGTTTTAGTTACAGGATTTGATATAATTACATTCTGGGTATCTAGAATGATGACTCAAGGATTAGAATTTACAGATATACCACCATTTAAAGATGTTTTAATTCATGGTATTATTCGTGATAGTCAAGGAAGAAAAATGTCAAAGACATTAGGAAATGGTGTTGACCCATTAGAAGTAATAGATCAATATGGTGCAGATGCCTTAAGATTTTCAGTATTATCAGGAACAACAATGGGAAATGATATAAGATACATGCCAGAAAAATTAGAGCAGGCTTCAAACTTTGCAAATAAAATTTGGAATGCAGCTAAATTTATAATAAATTCAAATGTTGACGAAGATGATATAAAAGAATTTTGTCATAAAGTATATGACCATGAAAAACATACTTATAATGCAGAATTATTAACTGTAGAAGATAAATGGATTTTAAATAAGTTAGACAAGTTAGTAAAAGATGTTACACAAAATATAGAGAATTATGATTTAGGAATAGCAATTGATAAAATCTATAATTTTATATGGAATGAATTTTGCGACTGGTATATAGAAATGGTAAAAACAAAATTATATAGTGATAATTACGAAACAAAAGTTGCTGTATGTGATATTTTAAATCATGTATTTGGTACATCATTAAAATTACTTCATCCATTTATGCCATTTATAACAACAGAAATATATAGTAATTTAGTAAGTTATAGTGATAAAGATTTAATGGTATCAAAATGGCCTAGAGTAAGAAGTGAATTCGTATTTGATAAGGAAGAAAAAGTTATAGAAAGTATAAAAGAAATAATAGTTGGAATAAGAAATGCAAGAGCAAAATTAAATGTTCATCCATCTAAAAAATCAAAATTAATTTTTGTAACAAGTGAATTTAAAAACGAAATTGAAGACTCTAAGTTGTTTATAGAAAAATTAGGATTTGCAAATGAGATTGTAGTTCAAGAAAATAAAGATAATATTCCAGAAAATGCTATAAGTGTATTGGCTGACGGAATTGAAGTTTATATACCATTTGAAGATATTGTAGACATAGAAGAAGAAAAAGAAAGATTACAAAACGAAATTAAAAGATTACAAGCAGAAGTAGAAAGAGGAACAAAAATGCTTTCAAATCCTGGATTTGTAAATAAAGCTCCAGAAGCTAAAGTAAATGAAGAAAAAGAAAAATTAGCTAAATATCAAGAAATGTTAGAAACAACAACATTAAGATTAAAAGAATTAAGTAAATAATAATTAATAAAGCTTAGTATTTAATAACTTGATTTGAAAAATAGCTAAAAAGTTTAAAATATTTAATAACCCCAAAAGATTAATTAAAATTTGGGGTTATTTTTGTGTGCAAAAATAATTGCTGTGTCCATTTTTGTTCTATTTTGTCATACGAATTTCACAAATCGACAAAACTTCTATTGTTTTACTCTTGGAAAAAAATGTAAATAAGAATATAATATTTAAAAATCAAACAAAGGAGGAAATGTATTGGAAAGTGAATATTTTGAAGAAGACAAGCTGTTAATAATTAAAATAACAGATGAAATTGATGAATGCAGTGTACAAAAGATAAGGAGGAAAGCAGATTATGAAATTGAAAGATATATGCCTAAAAGAGTTGTATTTGATTTTGATAGTGTCACTTTCATGGATAGTGCAGGAATAGGTTTATTAATAGGAAGATACAAATTAGCTAATATGATGGGCGGAAAAGTAGAATTAACAAATTTAACTCAAAGTGTAAAGAAAATTTTTGAAATGTGTGGAGTTTTAAAATTAATCCCTGTAGTAAATTTATAAGTTAAGGAAAGGAGACATTGCATAATTTATATGCAATAAAAAAATATGAAAAGTAAATTTGATAATGAAATGAAATTAGAGTTTTTAAGTAAATCAAATAATGAAGCATTTGCAAGAATAACAGTTGCTGCATTTGTTTCTCAATTAGATCCTACAATAGAAGAATTAGCAGATATTAAAACTGCTGTATCAGAAGCAGTCACAAATTCGATTGTTCATGGATATGAAGATAAAACAGGAATAGTAAAAATAGTTGCCAAAATTAAGGATAACGAAATATCTATAGAAATTTCTGATAATGGAAAAGGAATAGAAGATATAGAACAAGCAAAACAACCTTTATACACAACTAGACCAAATTTGGAAAGATCAGGTATGGGATTTACTATTATGGAAAGTTTTATGGATGAAATCGAAATAGAGTCTGTTGTAGGACTTGGAACAAAAATAACAATGAAAAAGAAAATAAAAAGTTTAAATTTAGAAGAAGAATTAACAACAATTTAAGGGGGAAGTTTATGTACAATAATACTTTAGAAAGCATTATGGAAGCCCAAAATGGAAATGAAGAAGAAATGACAAAGTTAATTCAAGAAAACAATGGACTAATTTGGAGCATTGTAAAAAGATTTACAGGAAGAGGTTATGAAATTGAAGATATTTATCAAATTGGTTGTATAGGTTTTATTAAAGCAATTAAAAGATTTAATTCTGAGTTTGAAGTAAAACTTTCTACATATGCCGTACCATACATATTAGGTGAGATAAAAAGATTTTTAAGAGACGATGGACCTATAAAATTAAGTAGAAGTATAAAAGAACTAAATGTAAAAATAAAAGAATTGCAAAAAGAATACTTAAATAAAACAGGAAAAGAAATTACATTGCAAGAATTGGCCAAAGAATTAAAAGTTTCAAAAGAAGAAATTGCTATGGCAATTGATTCTGGAACACCTATTGATTCTTTAGAAAATGCAAGTTATAGAGATAACAAAACAGATAAAACAATTAGTCTTATAGATAAAATTTCTACAAATACAGATGAAGCATTATTAATATCAAATAAAATAACAATTCAACAATTAATAAAAGATTTAGAAGATAGAGAAAAAGAAGTAATAATATTACGATACTATAAAGAAAAAACACAGATGCAAGTTGCCAAAATACTAGGTATAACTCAAGTACAAGTTTCTAGAATTGAGAAAAAAGTTCTAAATTCAATGAAAGTTAAGCTTGTATCTTAAGGTAGGTGATGTAATATTGAAGAAACTAATTCTCTATTTTTTTGCTTTTATATTAATATTTTTTATTGTACCAGCAATTTGTACAAAAACATCTAGTAAAACAACAAGTGCAGAAAGTGAAGAAAATAATCAAGAGATAACAAATGATACACCTAGTAACACTAATTATGATTATAGCAAATTTGGTACTGTAAAACTCTTACATACAGAAACAGGTGAAGTTGAAGAATTTGATATAGATAACTATTTGTACAATGTTGTATCTGCAGAAATGCCAGCGACATATGCAGAAGAAGCATTAAAAGCTCAAGCTGTTGTGGCAAGAACTTATACAATATACCAAATAATTCATAATGGAAGCAAACACGAAAATGCAGATTTATGTGATTCTTATAAATGTTGTCAAGCTTGGATATCAAAAGAGGATAGATTAAATAAATGGGCAGAAGATGTAAGAGAAGAAAATTGGAACAAAATAGAAAATGCGGTAAATGCAACAAAAGGTCAAGTAATTACATATAATAATGAGCCAATTAATGCATTTTTCCATTCTAATAGTGGAGGAACAACAGAAATACCAGTAAATGTTTGGGGAGGCACAGGGTATCCTTATTTACAATCAGTAGAGACATCAGGAGAAGATGGATATGCTCAATATTATTCAGAAATAGAAGTTACTAATGAAGATGTTTTAAAAAAACTAAAAGCTAAGTATTCTAATATTTCTATAGATTTTTCAAAAGATGATGATATAAAAATATTAGAGTATACAAATAGTGGGAGAGCAAAAACAGTGAAATTTGGAAATACGAATATATCTGGAGTGGAAGTTAGAAAAATTTTTGAATTAAAATCTACAAATTTTGAGATAATAAAAAATAAAAATAGCATAAAATTTAATGTTAAGGGATATGGACATGGTGTTGGTATGAGTCAAACAGGTGCTGATAGTTTAGCACAAAATGGAAATACATATGAAGATATTATAAAACATTTTTATTCTGGTGTTGAAATAAAAGATATAAATTCACTTTAAATGTATAATCTTCTAAAAAAGGGAAATACTTGTAATAATATTAATTAAAGGAGGATTATATGAGAAGAGATTCAAATAGAAGACAAAGACCAGGACAATCTTTTGAAAATAAAGTCCTAATTGCAGGAGGAGTTATTTTATTATTAATAATTGGTTTAATAATAGGAATGTCAATATATTCTGACTCTATGAATAAAAATGCTAAACAATTTAGTTCAGAAGAAATTGCTAGTTTAGTTCCTAATAATAAAGAAGATAACATAATAACTAGTGAAGCAGAAAGTGCAAGTAGTAGTATAGGGAAAAGTGTAGATGAATCAAAAAATACAACAAATAACGCAGCTAACAATACAGTGACAAACAATACAACAAAACAAAGTAATACAACTAATGCGACAACAACAAATACAGCTTCAAAATCTGTAAGTAAATCTAAAAAGAACGCAGAAAAATTAACTAAACAAGATAATACTACCCAAAGTACAACAAAAGAAACAAAAGAGGTTTCTTTTACTAAACCAGTAGAAGGTGATGTTATTAGAGAATTTGCAAAAGATAATTTAGTATATTCTGAAACATTACAAGAATGGGTAACACATTTAGGTATAGATATAAAAGCAAATAAAACAACAGTTGTAAAGGCGTCTGCAGATGGTACAATAAGGTCTATAAAAAATGATCCTAGATATGGGTTAACAATTATAATTGATCATGATGATGGATACCAAACTATTTATTCTAATTTATTAACAACAGAGTTTGTTGTAGAAGGCGAAAAAGTAAAACAAGGACAAAGTATAGGAACTGTTGGCAATACAGCTGTATTTGAAATATCAGATGAAAGTCATTTACATTTTGAGATATTAAAAGATTCTGAACAGTTAGATCCAAATATATATATTAAATAGGGACACACACGCACGTGTGTCTTTTAAATATTATGTTAAAAAATTAATTTTTAAATTTTATTTTTTCTTTAAATTCTCTTGATTTTTATATAAAAATATATTATAATATCTTCATTAACAAAAGAATACCTTAATCTTAGCATTTGCTTAGCACCTATAGCTTATGCTCAGTATAAGGAGATAAACAAAGAAAAATAGGAGGTGTATAACTATGACAAAGGAAAGAAAACAAGAAATCATTAACATTTATAAAAGAGAAGAAAACGATACTGGTTCACCAGAAGTTCAAGTAGCTCTTTTAACAGAAAGAATTAATGAAT
>ENA-UOJO01003707-UOJO01003707.1-human-gut-metagenome-genome-assembly--contig:-P57-NODE-3707-length-14099-cov-4.742880_pt1 | contig 14099 bp, 4 predicted proteins | sample MGYA00242351_ERZ723898 | MGnify/ENA metagenome assembly ERZ723898 | reverse complement strand
TGTTCACGAGGGAGATACTCCCCCTGAGTTCTGCCCCCAGTGCAAGGTTCCCGGCAGCAAGTTCATAGAGCTTAAGGAAAGCGAAAAGCTTGTATTTGCAGACGAGCACAAGGTAGGCATTGCAAAGGCAGTTGAGGATGAAGAGATTCTTGCAGGTTTAAAGGCTAACTTCGAGGGCGAATGCACAGAGGTAGGTATGTATCTCGCTATGGCAAGAGCCGCTCACAGAGAAGGTTACCCCGAGGTAGGCCTTTACTACGAAAAGGCAGCTTGGGAAGAGGCTGAACACGCTGCAAAGTTCGCAGAGCTTTTAGGCGATGTTGTAAGTGCATCGACTAAGGAAAACCTCGAAAAGAGAGTTGCCGCAGAGCACGGCGCTACACAGGGCAAGCTTGACCTCGCAAAGAGAGCAAAGCAGTTAAATCTTGACGCTATCCACGACACAGTTCACGAGATGGCTAAGGACGAAGCCCGTCACGGTAAGGCTTTCGAGGGTCTGCTGAACAGATACTTCAAGTAAGCGGCGGCTGTGAGCCGCACCGGATTCGCCTTTTTCAAAATTCTGCTTACCGCAGGACAGCGAAACGGCGGCATCATAAAAAGCAATAAACAAACTACAGCCGTAAGCACCCTTGCTTACGGCTCAGTTTGTTCTTATAGTAAAAACGCATCTGATACACAAAAGAGAACACCGGTCGCCCGGTGTTCTCTTTTTTTACTGTCAGCTTATTTGGCTGTCTTCACATTTGCATAAGTATAAGTGCTTGTATTTGCACCCTTATAAGACGCAATCCTTACCTTATACACGCTTCCGGCCCTGAGTCCGCCAATAGTGACAGTAGCATTCGTACTGCCCTTTAACGTCTTTTTGACCCACTTGCCGCCTTTGTAAATTTCAACCTTATATCCGTCTGCACTGGCGTTTTTACCCCACTTAACGGTTATCGAGTTGCTTTTTGCCGATACAACCTTGATATTGGTTACCGGTGAAAGCACTGCAGTAACCGTAGTATAGCTGTAATCGCCGTACAGATTGTCCTTATACGCTCTTACCCTTACTTTACATGTGCTGTAAGGTGTAAGTCCGCCAAGCACAGCCTTTGCTGTCTTATTATCGGTTATGGTCTTTTTGACCCACTTACCGCCGATATAATATTCTACGTTATATCCGTCAGCGTTCGCATCCGCATTCCATATAACTACTGCTTTTGAGTCAACTGCGCTCTTTACCTTAAGACCGCTGACCTTTGTCGGAGCGGTAGTGATATAAATATCGTCGAATGCACTCTCAAGCTCACCCTTATAAGCCTTTATTCTGACCTTGTAGGTTTTGTAGCCCTTAAGCGAGCCTATTGTAACGGTAGTTTTGTTATTGCCGGTCAGCGTCTTTTCATTCCACTTACCGTCTGCATAGTACTGAGCGGTATAACCGTCCGCACTTTCGTTCTTATCCCATTTAAGCGTAAACGAAGAAGATGTTACTGTCTTCGTAATACCCGTAACTTTTGACGGGAGCGTATCGATATAGCCATATGTATACGGACTGTAAAGGTCGCCCTTATATGCGCTTACCCTTACTTTATATCGTGTTCCTGCACAAAGTCCGTCTATAACCGCCGATATATTATTGTTGCCGGTAACAGTCTTTACGGACCACTGATTATTAATGTACCACTCTACCTTGTAGCCGTCCGCTCTGGCGTTTCTGCTCCAGCTTATTCTTACCGTTTCATCGGTAGCCTTCACCGTATTTATATTCCATACGGGAGAAGGAACAGTATCAACATAGAAACATCTGAACTTGGCGGTGAAGCTTCCTGCATAAGCCGCTATCCTTACCTTATATTTAAGACCTGCAGAAAGACCGCTCAGCTTTGCCGCTACTCTGTCGCCGTCCGTGCTGAAGCCGATCTGCTTCCACTGATTGCCGACATAGCATTCGACATAATATCCGTCAACGCCGCTTATATTCTTCCAGCTTATATCGACTTCATTGTATGTTGTCTTTTCAACCGCTATTTCTTCCACATCGGGAATAGGCTTTACGGGAACACGGTTTCCGATATATGAATCCTTACATCTTGTGCATTCAAATACGCTGTAGCCTTCGTTGCGATAGTCAGGCTCAACTACTTTGATTACAACATAGTCGTGACCGAGAGGTTCGCCATACTCCGCACCGCATATTTCACACTTTGCCTTTTCGGTGCAGGTAGCCTCTCCTCCGGAATGCTCACATTCGGTTATCGTAGCCGTTACAACGTCCGACGCCATCGAAACTCCCGCCGTTGTAGCATTGCTGTAGGTAAGACGGCAGTAGTACCTGCCCGTTGTGAGATTTTCGAGCGACAGCTTTCTGTCTGTAGCGCCCTCTATCACTGTTTCGTAGCCGTTTTCATCAATGGCGAACCACTGATAAGCAACTTTTGCGTCAACCTCGTTTGAATACCACGGCTCTGCATTTATTTGAAGTGACGGTATGTCGCCTGGATAATAACCGTTGGTGTAATATACAGTATCAATCGGCTTGATTATCTGCATCGGACATAACCGTACCGTAAGTCCGTTTGTCGATGATGCCGTTGCCTTATTAAGACTGTATATATCTATCCACTCTTTTGTTCCTCTGTCCTGTACCCAGAAGCCGGGATCGATATAATCGGCTATCACCTTATTCGGGGCATTAGTTATGATTTCGGCAAACCCACCTGACGAAATGGATACATTACCGCCGTTTATTGTAAGGCAATTTATATTGTTTGCGGCCATTGTAACATTTCCGCCGTTTATGGTCACATTGCTGCCTGTAGCAAGCCCCTCAAATGTGACATCACCGCCCTGCACTATAAATGCGTCTTGATTCTCAAACGCTGTCACCGCACAACGTCCCGTAACCGTCAGCTTTGCCTTGCCGTTTATGATGATCGGACGTGAGAACGCTGTACGAACTGCGTACTTGAGCGTGAAGTTACCTTCGGTTATGACTAACTGACCGCCGTATCCGTTCTTGTTATAAAGCGGATATAAGGTACAGCCCTCGTTTTCGCTCTTCTGAGCGTCTTTCGCAGCCTCGTCAAGATTGTTATAATACTTGACATCGTCGCCCTTTGTTATCTTTGCATTGAACTTGCTCTCGCATATCTCGCAATATGTCGGCTCGGTAATATTACCTGCGGTTTCCTTGTCCGCTGTAGGATCGACCACCTGAGAATGATCACAATCAACAAGGTCTATACTTACAGTGTTCGACTTTATTTCATAGCCGTCACCGGTAGTAACTACGAAGTATATCTCGGCAACATCGCTGTCGCCTGCCTTATCAATTATTTCGTCTGCCGACAATTTAGCGTCCTTTACAAGTGCGCTTAAGCTGCTATAAATTATATCTCCGCTTACATAGGAGTTTATACCGTATCTCTTACTTACATACGAGTCGTTCAGGTTCGAGCCGTTAGCAAGAGACAGGTTGAACTTCAGCGTGGAATTTGCGTTGCTGTTGCGATACAGCTTGTTCATTTCTGTGCTAAGTGTTGCTTGTACTATCGGTGCCTTAGCAACGGTAACACCGCTTGCTTCCGACACCTCACGTTCTTTAAGCGTCAGCCATGCACCGCCCTCTGTTTTCTTATACGCATAGCCGTTGCCGAGAATATCTGTTATCTTGCCATCTTTTACCGTAATGTTATCATATTGTCCGCCGCTGAGCTTAACATCTCCGCCGTTTACGGTGAGATATGCGATTCTTGTGGCTTCTTCGGCAGTCAACCTGGAGCCCGGCTCGGCAATTACAGCGAAAATATTGGCGTTGCCTCTAAGTGTCAGCTTACCGCCATCGGCGACCTTTACTGTATTATACAAGATGGCGTTATCGCCATTTGCAATAAGTGTAACATCACCTGTAACAGGGAGGTAGTCTGTATCATAAGCGGAAGACATCAGCATTGTTATTGTTGCAATTGCAACGCTGTTTGCCTTGGCAAACGCCTTTCCCAGATCTTCCTTAACAAAATATTCTGTCTTTTCCGCTCCGTTCTCGGTATAGCTTACGCTTGCAGCGATCAATGAATTGCAGTATATGCAACGGTTATCTCTGCCCACACCGTCCGGGTGGTCGCATCTTATTATTCTTACGTTATCGAAGTTTGACGAAGCGTTTGCTTTCAGATCGCTGTACAGCTGAGAATCGACACGGCTGCCGCTCGCTAAAATTTGATAAAGATAAATTTCACTTGAGCAGTCTATATTAGCGATATTAGCATTCGTGATACTTGCCAGCTGTTTAAGCAGAACACCGTCTTCTAAAATCAGCGTGTCAATTTTCAGCGTTTCAACATAGGAGGAGAAATATGTGGCATTTAATTTCACATTCTGGCAAACTACGCTGACCTCTCCCGAGAAAGTAACAGTGCCGCCGTCCATGCTAAATCCATTTTCAACCCCAAAAGTACACTTACTGTCACTGCGTATAGTGATTTGGGTTCCGGATCCGTTAAAGCTATTGATATAGACACCAAAGCCGTTCATATCGACAGTAAGTTCTCCGCCGTTTACGTTAATGTCAGTATTTCTATCGAAGAAATCTCTGAGCATTTTCAGCGTACAGCCTTTGTTTTCGTTCTTTGCCGCAAACTCAAACGCTTCCGTAAGTTTTGTAAAGTATTTTACCGTTGTTCCGGTCTCACTCTTTACAGTGACTGCAGCATACATCTTTGCATTGCACTCGTTGCATACACCTTCCGCATTGATCTCACTGTGTGCACACTGATAACCGCAGCCGCACCTTCCTGTTTCGTCATACTCATGCTTGCTGTGGTCGATTACCGTAAGTGAATTATCGCTTTCCGAAACCTTGCTTGCGTCAAACAGCTTTCCGTCGCTTGTCGTAAACCCCTTGTTCTCGCCGAGCAGATCTTTCAGTGCCTTGCCCTCTGCGCTTACATCTATGCTGCTGAATGTACCGCTGTTTATAGTGACCGTACCTCCGCTGACGCTCAGCTTATTATAAGTACCGCCGTTTATAACAGTCTTGCCGCCGCTTACGCTGATACTGTCATCATTGATAGTTATGTCATCAAACGTTACCGTGCCGCCCGTTACAGCTATGAGATATCCCACCGAGCTTCCCGGATACTTCGATAATGTACAGCCGTCATCTCCCGTGATCTTGACATTTCCGCCGCTTACTTTGATCACAGCAGATGCACTTCCCGTTTTCTTGAATAAAACGGTAAAGCTGCCCTGTGTGATCTCACAGTCTCTGTTCACACCTCTGTATAATTCTAATGTACAGCCGTTGTTCTCCTCAAGCTGTGCCGCTTCAAATGCTTCGGGCACATTGTCGGTATAGCATGCCTTGTCGCCGTTTGTTTTAACAAGTATCGCATTTATGCTGGCATCACATAACGAACAACGATAGTAATCATGCTCGTCTGTCGTTAATGCGTCATACGGATGCGTACAGGTCGCCATTTCAAACTCGACATCATCGGTCACATATTCGTATCCGTTTAACTTGATAACAAGATGTGCCTTTACAGTGCCGTCAGTATCGGAAATTTCATCTGCATTTGCAAACGTATATGAATTTCCGACGAAGTCGAGCTCTCTTATTAAGGTATCGCCTACATATAAACCGACTGTGACCTTATTGGCATCGCTTATCGTGTATCCGTCGCTTGTATTAACATTGAAGTTAAATAAGATCTGCCGTGCACCTCCGCCGTTGCGGTACAGCACAGTCTTATTTGCTGTCGCCGTTGCGCTCTTTATCGGCGCTGTCCTTACTTCTACATTAGCTATATCCTGCTTTTCACGCTCTGCAATAGTAGACCAGATGCCGGAATCGATAAAACTCCAATAGGCATAGCCGTCCGCAAGAAGCTGTCCTACGTTTCTGCCTTCGCCTGAAACCTGTAAGCTGTAGAATTGACCGCCTTTAATTACAGCGTTACCGCCGTCTTTAATTATGAAGTCAGAGAGAGTACCACCGTTGATTTCCGCATCGCTGCCGTTGCAAACGGCAACACGTTTTATTAAGCCACTGCCGTTAACGGTCAGCTTACCGCTCGTTACTTCTATGGAATACCATACATCAGTACCGGGTTGTGAGAGCCTTTTACCGTTAAGTTCAAGCGTAACATTGCCTGTAACAGCTATCGTATCTGTAATATCGTCCGTGATGTTCTTCTGCAGCGTTACAGTAGCCGTACCTATCTCATTAGCCCTTTCAAAAGCGTCATAAATATCGCTGAACAGATCCGTATTTTCGCTTCCGCCGGCAGTATAGCTTACAGTTGCAACAATTTCCTCATTGCAGTAAGGACAGGGATTACCGTCAAGCACATAACTGCCGTTTTTGTCCTTATGGTTGCACTTATCAACAAAAATTCTATAGGTACTGGTCATGGTCTGAATAGCTTCGTATGTGTAAACAGTAATGCCATTCATACTATCGGCCGAAACTACGCTTCCGCTCGCAATTGCCCTACCTAAAGTATAATTGCTTCCATTTTCGCAAGTGAAACTGCCGAACCTACCGCTTACGATAGAGATGTTATATTCGCTTCCACCGGAGCGGTTGTCACACATAGCTAAAGAATCGGCATTAACATCATTGATGACCGTGTCTCCGCCGTTAGCTTTCAGTGCATCAATATTTGCACCGTTTATAACAGTCGCTCCGCCATTTATTGACAGTGCATCAATATTTGCACCGTCTATAACAGCATTTCCGCCTTCTATTGACAGTTCACCGATATAACCATCGGTACTGTTTACTGTAAGCGTACTGCTGATTATTCTTACTCTTCCCAGCTTGATTTTACCGTCAATTGTAACCTCAGCGTCAGTTCCGTTAACTGTGATTCCGCTTGGCAGATTTTGATTGCTCACGTCCTGTACTGCCGAAGAAGTGAAAGTCACGTCACCGCCGTTGACAGTGAACTGACAATATGCCTCTTTACCGTTAAAGTCAACAGTAAACTTACCGCCCGTCACGGTAATGGACGCAGGTACTCTTTCCGAAATCAGCTTTACAGTGCTGCCCTCGTTCTCCTGTGCCAGCTTTATGGCACTCTCTATATCCGCATAACCTAACGACTTGCCGTCAGCATCTACTACCTCGGCTTCTATCAATAAATCACATATACCGCAGAATACCAAACCGTCGGTTTCGTTATTAAAGCTATCCTAAGGGTGCGAGCAGGTCGCAAGTGTAAACTTAAGTGCATTCGACTTATATTCGTATCCGTCACACTTCAGTACAGTGTAATATTCAACCTCACCGTCTTCCGCTACAATCTCACCGATTTTATAACCGAATACCATATACCAGTTAACAGAAAGCTTAGAATCTTTACTGCGATTATTGCCGTTTACATAGTCCGAATAGGTTATCCGCTTTGAAGTGTCCGCCACATCGCATATAACATTGACTTTTAATTTTTTCGCTCCGTTACGGTATATAACAGGCGCTTCTCCGCCTGCCCACGAAATACTTGCGCTCTTTATGGGTGCTTCTTCTACGGATAACGCTCCTTTAGAACCGCCCAAATAGCTATCTTTTTCACGCTCATCAATCGAAAGCCAAGTGCCGTCAGCATTTTTATACGCATAACCGTCTGCCAGTACAGATTCAAGATTGCCGTTAAATATCTCGATGTCGTTGAATTTACCGCCGCTGAGTTTTACGTTACCGCGAACGGACAGACCTTGTATAGTGCCGCCGCCTATTTCTGCGTTGCCTCCTTTTTTAACTGACACAGAATTGAAGTATCCACCGCCGTTAATGACTAATTTTGAGTTTTCATTAACGTAAATAGGTGTATCCATATCGCCATCGCCGTTTACAGTAAGCGTGCCACCGTCAGATACCGATATACGCGCTATGCCATAACGACCACCCAGTGTTTTACCGTTCAGTTCAAGCGTTACATTGCCCATAACGGTAATCTCCTGTGTACGTTCGCTGTCTGTAATATCCTTATACAGCGTTACTGTAGCCGTACCTATCTCATTAGCCTTGTCAAAAGCGTCGCATATATTGCTGAACAGCTCTGTCTTTGCACTTCCGTCAACCGTATAGCTTACGCTTGCGGCAAACTCAGAGTTACAGTATTTGCATATACCGCTGTCATTAAAGGCATAACTGCCGTCCTCATTCTTATGCTCGCACTTGGTAAACAGATAATAGCTTACAGTATTGTTTTCGGAGTCAAAATTATTTTTTTCGGCTATATCGCTGTATAATAAAGCCTTTGCTGTTTTCTCAGCAGTCGGATCTGTCGGATTGTCGTAGCTTATCACACGCACACCGCTTGCGATTACGTCCTTTAATTTAAACTGTCCGAGATAGACATTGCCGTAAGTACCGCCGCCTATAGTAAGCTTTGCGTCAGTTGCGTCTTCGCTTACAAATAAATTATCAGCACCCGCATTATTGTCAACATTGACGCCTTCGCTGACAGTTACGGTACCGCCTGATATAGCAATACTATCAAATCCGGCGCCTGAGCCCTCAGGCAATGTAAGAGATCCGCTCTTCACATTAACCTTGCACCTGATGAACATATAACCTTCAGCAATAACATCTGCACCGTCAATAGTTATTGTCTGGTTGTAATCATAGATAGTACCATAATTACTTGTGGTAATAGTAAACTGACCGTTTGACAGCCTAACCCCACTATTGATCTTACCGCTTGTTACAAGAGTGAAAACACAGCCCTTGTTTTCAGCCTTATCGGCATATAATAAGCCTTCTTCAATGCTGTCAAAATATTCGTTAGTAGTACCGTCGGCTGATGTCACCTTTGCATAAAGCACAGCACCGCACGCACACTTTGTCTCTGTTTCGGTGTATGTATGAGTATGCTTTACAACTGTGACATTTCTAATTCCTTCGCTGAGTGTCACCGCACTGCCGTCAACTATACTTTCGGGGAGATGTGTGACACTGTTTAAGATCGCAAACGCATAGCCCTTTGCAAGCAGAGCGTTTACGGGTGTGTTGCTTTCCTCGCCGCAGATGGTGTTGTACCTTCCGCCGTATAAAGCTACACCGCTTGCGTGTGCAATATAAACATTCTCAAATATGCCGCCGTATATTTCGACACACTTAGCACTGTTAATGACTAAATTGAGTACATCTGCGGCTTAACTGCCGCCGTCTGCAGTACCGTTTATACGCGTACCGCAGTTTACACTAAAAGGTGCGTCTATGCATCCGTAGTAGGTGCTTTTCCTGCTGTCCTTAAGGTACAGCACACCACCGTTATTTACACTTATATCTGCCTCTCCGCCGAGTGAACATCCGTTCACATCGACAGTAACCGTTGTATTGCCGATTTCTACGTTCTGTGTAATCTCACAGTTCTTATACAATGTCAGCGTACAACCGTTGTTTTCCGCCGATAATGCCGCAGTAAAAGCGTCGTCTATATTATCGAAATACTTCGCTGTTCCCGCGCCCGAAATGCCCGCAGTAAGCTGATATTTGCAGGTAGAGCATACACCTGTTTTGCTGTCAACATCCGTATGACCGCACCGCTTACCGCAAATCGTACACTTGCCCGTTGTGCTGTCGTAACTGTGACCTTCATGTGGTATTACAATAACAGGTGTTGCAAAACCGTCTTTCAACAGTGTTTTTGAGCCGTCTATCGGCTCAGGATTGGGAGACTTCATAAACATACGGTTCTCAGCCAACAAAGTCAGTATTTCTGCGTTTGCTCTGTCCCCGCCGCCGTTATAGCATATTGTTTTGAAAGCTCCGCCGTGAAGAATTACGTCACTGCTTGCATCGTTTATATTGAGTGTTATAGAAAATGTACTATAGCAGTCAAATGTACCTGCACCTACCGACACAGTTCCCATAGCGCCGCAGTTTTCGTCAAATGTCAGCTTACCGCCGGCCGCTACATTGAAATCGCCATAAATACGATTATTTTTTCCCGATCCCGTAACGGTTATATCTCCCGAAACAGTTAACGTACCTACATTGGCTTTCTCAGCGATCCACAGCGTGAACTTACCGCTGAGTGTTGTATAGCTGCCTGTATAATTCTTGTATACTCTTAATGTACAGCCGGTGTTTGCGTCACTGTCAGCCGCTTCAAAAGCCGCTCCCATCTCAGTTTCCTTATAAACAGAAGCTACAGCCCCATCCTTTACGATAACAGCCGCATACTGATATTCACACTCGTTACACTTACCCGTTTCGCTGTTAACATCGCTGTGAGGGCAAACATATCCGCAGCCGCACTCGCCGTCAACATAGGTATGGCTGTGGTCTTTGATTGTCAGCGTTTCACTGCTTGATATTTCCTTAACATTTGCATTGAAAAGAGTTCCGTCAGTCTTGAAGAAAGCCTTACCCTCTCCGAGCATATCGTATAATGTCTTGCTGTCCCTGGCGTAAAGTCCGGCTGGATATGCACCGGCTTTCAATATAACCGTACTCGAATCATATACATAGATCGAAGTGTCTAAAACTACATCGCCGTCTATTATAAGCGTACCGCCGGCGTATGAAGCGTCGTTTGTCGGATATACATTACAACCGAGCATAACCGGATTGCCGCTGTTTTTGATCGTAAGCTTTCCGCTTTTGCAAGGAGTAATACTCCGGATTTTAAATTGGCGTCCGTTTAAGTCAATTGTAAGTTCTCCGTATAAGTCATACTGAGCGCTTGGTTTAGAATAATCCTTAAACAGCTTTATCGTACCGCTTCCGTTGTATTCATTCAGTAAAGAGTGAAGCTCATCGGTATCTACATACTTTAAGCTTCCGTTCTTGTCTGTATAGAGTGCGACAGACACAACCGCACCGCAGATTGAGCAGATGCCGTTGTCCGTGTTTATATCACCGCCATGCTCGCAGGGCTTTCCGCACTCCTCGCACTTGCCTGTTCCAGTGCTGTATTTGTGGTCAGCGTCAGTATGCTCTACAACAGTAAGCGCAACGGAATAACCCATACTTCCATATTCTTTATAAAGATCAAGATAATTGCCGTTATCTTCACGTCGCAGTGCCTGCCGGGTAACATCAAGAAGATTGCCTAATTTCAGAGCGCCGGAATTGTTTTGGCGATGATATGTCAGCCCACCTAACTTCATTCCCGTAGCGAGCTTTACAGATGTCGTTGTAGTTCCGTCATCATTCACGGATGCTATCACAGTCAACTGTTCTGTAGTTACTTTTGCGCCATCGTTTACAGCAAGCCGTGCACTGTCCTCAACAAAAATTGTATTAAATTCTACATTTGCTTCGCTGTCAATTATGAATGATCCGCCGCCTTTGCGAACATACACCTGCGTAACATAACTGCCCGCTGTGCCGGTTAATGTAAGCGTGACGTCTTTGTTGACCCCAAGTTTGTTGACCCCAAGCTTGATATTGTTCAGCTTGTGACCGTTAAGGTCGATCATAACATTGTGTTTTACATCTATAGTATCTAAAGTTGCAGTTGCCGATGCATCGCCGATATCCTGATAGATCTTTACATAGTTTTCGGTATCGGCAGTAACACTGTTAAGGCAGTCTGCGAGCGTGTCATAGCCTGTCGGCGCATTGCCGTCTGTGCTGATTGTAGCAACAAACTGATGCGCACACTCGTTACACTTACCCGTGTCAATATCAATATTGCTGTGATCACATAACGCTCCGCAGTTTGTGCATTTACCGTCGGAATAACCGTTTTCATGTGCACATTCTTTATATGTAAATGTAAATTTTTCTGTAACAGTTTCTGTGCTGTCACCGTCTGAATAGGTTATATCGCAATACAGAACATAATTTCCGGCAGGAATATTATCCGCAAGCTTGAATTCGCCGTTGCTTCCGGATACTGCCGCACCGAGCTCATCTGCACTGTATGCACTGTTCGTACTGTACCAGTTATAGCTTATGCTTTCACTGTCAACCGTATAGGTGCTTACAAGCTTGTAATTGTCCTTCTCTTCCTGCGAAGTGTTTGTATAGAAAACCGTTCTGTTTGTGTTGTCACCCTGTGTAACCTTGTTGAAACGGTTTGCATTCGACTTTACCTGAACGGTATTGGATACAATATCTCCGCACTTTATTGTAAGAGTATTATCAGTGTCGTATGTAACCGAAAACTCGGTATCGCAGACCATGCACACCCAGCCGTAATCGGTCTTGATTATGCTTGCTAATAAATCGGGTTCATCGCCGCCGAAACAGCCTCTTGCGTCTGCAAACTCTTCATCGCTCATATTCTTCAGAGTAATATCAAAGTAAACCGTACCCTTGAGCTTGATATCAGTCATGTCCATGTCTTCAATTATTTCATACTCTTCAGTCTTGAATATTCCGATTTGGTTTCCGAGTATTATACGGGGAGAAGTATCAGGCTTTATAACTACCGTCTTAGCGTCCGCTCTGCCAATCTCATAATAGCCGCTGTTAAACTCGGCATTGGCTGTCACTGAGCTTTCCTCAGCCTTGAACTCAGTCGAACCCTTTACTACAAATTCGTCCTCGTTTATTGTCGGTACAGTTTGACCGATAGCGTATGAACCGCCCGTAGTGTAAACCGAGCCTGTACCGTTCATTATAAGGTTTACTTTGTAAATGCCATACTTAGTACCGTAAGCAGTGACCTTACCGCCGCTTATTTCGGCATCCATTCCGTCGCCGTTGTTTCCGCTGTAGTATATTCCGACTCTTGCTGCATTGCCTTCAGGCAAAGTAATACTGCCGTTTTCGCTGACGGAAATTTTGTCACCGAAATTACTGGTAAGCAATATTGCACTGTTTAACGTAGATTCATTAGCACAACCTACTGCAGTAAGACTGCCGTTGCCGTCAACAGTAATGCCGCCGCTGACATTGACAGCCACACCCTCAAAAGATGCAGTTGTCGCATTTGCGTTCAGCACACCGTCATTATGTATTTCAAGCGAATTTGTCTTTACAGTACCTGTTGCGTTTACTGTACCGCCGTTCAGGATTATTGATCCGCCGAGAGAGCGTGCCATACTGTCTGTAGAGCGGTTCTCTGCATTCAGCACACCGTCGCCGCTGATTGTCATTGTGCCGTCACAATTGACCTCTTTATTATTTACGGCACTGAGAACATATGTATCACTTTTGCCGGTATCGGTCTGTACGATAGTATTGTTACCGTTCAGCACTATCTCCGTACCGTCGGGGACTGTTACGACGCTCATACTGTCGGTTGTCGCCTGAATGTTCACTCCGTCAAGCGTCAGCGTCTTTGTGTCATAATCCCAGCTCCAGCCGGCACCGTTTTCGTCCGCCGTCTTTTCTCTGAAATCAAGCGGTGTCGTGATGACATTGCTCTCGCCGTCATGCGTATGTGCCTCGCCCTCGGCAAATGCCGATAACGGTACAGCCGTCAACGTCATTGCCGCAGACAGCACCGCACTTATGAGCCGTACAAATTTTTTCTTCATGTTTTTCCTCCTGTAGATTTACCCGTGCTTATGCCATGCACCTGCACTTATGCAGTGCCTCCTTCAGCTTTTCAAGCGGTATCGGCTTCTTGTGGAAATAGGTACAGCCAAGCCTGTATGACTGCGCCCCGAATCCCTCATCGTCCGACAGCCATATTACAGGCGTATCCCTGTCGGCATTCTTTGCCGCAATAACGCCCTCCATACCGTCCGCTCCGTCGGCAAGCACGATTATAAGGTCAGCCGTCTTACACTCCTTCGCAAAGCTCTCATACCTCTGACATGCCCTGTAGGCAATTCTTCGATATGCCGCCGTTGCGATTTGTGTTATTTTCGCTTTCAGTATCTCCGCCTCGTTTGCGGTATCGTAAACGCAGATGAGCATACTTCTCCCCTTATAATTTTATAATTATATCATAACTCATTTGCTTTGTGATTTCAACTTTTTGGCACGAACGGTTGTTATAACGGCACGAACGGTCATAAATGCGGCACATAATACAAAAAACCGGCGCCCTACAGACACCGTTCAAGTGAAATATATTGCCAGGCACTGCCTAAAACATTTTCCGCAACGACAAGGAATTAATATTTTCGTGAGTGTATCGGTACAACTGCACTGACATTTACCTTTCAAAAAACGCCACTAACCTGAGATATAT
>ENA-UOJO01003706-UOJO01003706.1-human-gut-metagenome-genome-assembly--contig:-P57-NODE-3706-length-14099-cov-5.152449_pt1 | contig 14099 bp, 7 predicted proteins | sample MGYA00242351_ERZ723898 | MGnify/ENA metagenome assembly ERZ723898 | reverse complement strand
ACGCCCAGACCGCGACTAACACCAAGACCGCCGCAAAGGCTACCGCGGCCAAGAAGCCGACTGCCAAAAAGGCCGCTGCCAAGGCCAAGTCTGCTTCTGTTAAGTCGTCTGCCAAGGATGCGTAACAAAGCCGTTACAGCTGTAATTACCCGCCCCGCGGGGGCGTAGGATACATGTCATAACCGTTCCGGGAGAAACATCCCCGGGGGAAAGGAACGTATGAATAAGATCTTCGACAACAAGCAGGAGTTTACCGAGCTCTATCGCGATGCCGTCATGAGCATTAGCGGCAAGAGCGTCGAAGCCGCCAGCGACCTCGACCGCTTTAACGCCCTGGCCAAGCTCGTGGCCGAGAAGGCCCGCACCGTTGCCACCAAGAGTGACGCCCGTGCGGCCGCCGAGGGCAAGAAGCGCGTGTACTACTTCTCGATCGAGTTTTTGATCGGCCGCCTGCTCGACAACTACCTGCTCAACCTTGGCGTGCGCGACATGGTCGCCGAGGCACTCGACGACATGGGCTTCGACCTGTCCGTCATCGAGAACCAGGAACCCGATCCGGCTCTGGGCAACGGTGGCCTGGGCCGTCTGGCCGCATGCTTCCTGGATTCCATGGCAGCCGAGGGCATTGCCGGCTACGGCAACGGCATGCGCTACCGCTACGGCCTGTTTAAGCAGGAGATCGTCAACGGCAGCCAGGTCGAGGCCACCGACGAGTGGCTCACCCACGGCTATCCCTGGGAGGTCCGCCGTCAGGACAAGGCCGTGACCATTAAGTTTGGTGGCCATGTTGAGGGCTTTGAGGAGAACGGCCGCACGTTCTACCGCACGGTGGACACGCAGGACATCCTGGCCGTTCCCTATGACATCCCCGTCGTGGGCTATGCCGGCGAGACCGTCAACAAACTGCGCGTCTGGGCCGCCGAGCCGGTCGAGGAGCACTTTGACCTTGAGGCCTTCAACCGCGGCGACTACGCCCTGGCCGATGCCGAGCGTGCCGAGGCCGAGGCCATCAGCGCCATCCTCTACCCCAACGACGCCGGCGAGCACGGCCGTCTGCTACGCCTGAAGCAGGAGTACCTGTTTGTATCGGCCGGCATCTACAGCCTGCTCGACACCTTTGAGAAGGAGCACGGCGCGAACTGGGAGCTGCTGCCGCAGTTTGTGGCCATCCACACCAACGATACCCACCCCGCCATGTGCGGACCCGAGCTCATGCGTATCCTCATCGACGAGAAGAAACTCGAGTGGGATGACGCCTGGAACATCGTGACGCAGGTCGTGAGCTACACCAACCACACCATCCTGCCCGAGGCCCTGGAGAAGTGGCCCATCGGCACGTTCTCCAAGCTCCTCCCCCGTGTGTACCAGATTATCGACGAGATCAGCCGTCGTTGGCACGAGTCGTTCGACACCACGCAGGAGGGCTGGCAGGAGCGTCTGCGCCAGACCGCCATCCTGTGGGACGGCGAGATTCGCATGGCCAACCTGTCTGTGATCTGCAGCCATAGCGTCAACGGCGTAGCAAAGATCCACTCCGACATCATCAAGAACATCGTGCTCAAGGACTTCTATGCCCTGACGCCCGAGAAGTTCAACAACAAGACCAACGGCATCTCGCACCGTCGCTTCTTTGCCGAGGCCAACCCCACCTACGCCAAGCTCGTGACCGAGGCCATTGGCGACGGCTGGCTGAAGGACGCCTTTGAGCTGGAAAAGCTCAAGGAGTTTAAGGACGACACCGAGTTCCTGAAGGCCGTGGGCGCCTCCAAGCGCGCCAACAAAGAGCGTCTGGCTGCCTACGTTAAGGCCGAGACCGGTCTGGTCATTGACCCCAACACCGTCTTCGATGTCCAGGTAAAGCGCTTCCATGCCTACAAGCGCCAGCTCATGAACATCATGAAGGTGATGGACATCTACAACCGTCGCATCGCCGATCCTAACTTCCACGTGACGCCGACGACCTTCATATTTAGCGGCAAGGCTGCCTCGAGCTATACCTTCGCCAAGGAGACCATCCGCCTCATTAACTCCGTTGCCGACGTCATCAATAATGACCCGCGCGTCAACGAGGTCATGAAGGTTTGCTTTATCCCCAACTTCCGTGTGAGCAACGCCCAGCTCATCTACCCCGCCGCCGAGATCTCGGAGCAGATCTCAACGGCTGGCAAGGAGGCCTCGGGCACGTCCAACATGAAGCTCATGATGAACGGCGCCATTACTCTGGGCACCCTCGACGGCGCCAACATCGAGATCGCCGACCTGGCCGGCCGCGAGAACGAGGCCATCTTTGGCCTGACCGCTCCCGAGGTCGAGCAGCTCTGGGCATCGAACAGCTACTTTGCGTGGGATACCCTCAACGGCGACCGCGAGCGTCTGGGCCGCGTGATGGACGAGCTCAAGGACAACACCTTTGCGGGTCTTTCGGGCAACTTCGAGAGCATCTACAACGAGCTCATGAACAACAACGACCCCGACCTGGTCATGGCCGACTTCCGCAGCTACGTCGACGCCTGGGAGAAGCTCACGAACAGCTACGGCGACCAGGAGACCTGGAACCGCAAGGCCCTGCTCAACACCGCCTCCTCGGGCTGGTTCTCGAGCGACCGCACCATTCGCGAGTACCGCGACGAGATCTGGCACGCTTAAAGGCGCGCGAGCTCTCCTATGCCAGCACGGCATTACTCGACGGGCGTGACGTTGCTCCGCGCCCGTCGCTAATGGGTTTAGGAACATCGATGACAGAAGGAGAAATCGATGAGTAAGAAAGAATGCATCGCGATGCTCCTCGCAGGAGGACAGGGCAGCCGATTGGGGGCACTCACCCAAAAGATCGCTAAGCCGGCGGTTAGCTTTGGTGGCAAGTTCCGCATTATCGACTTTTCGCTCTCCAACTGCTCCAACTCGGGCATCGACACGGTGGGTGTTCTGACGCAGTATCGCCCCTACCTGCTGCATGCCTATGTGGGCTCCGGCGAGGCGTGGGATCTTGACAGCCGCGACGGCGGCGTGTCGATCCTGCCGCCGTACGAGACGCAGACCGGCGGCGCCTGGTATGCGGGCACGGCCGACGCCATTACGCAGAACCTCGACTACATCAAGGCCAACGACCCCAAGTACGTCCTGATTCTTTCGGGCGATCACCTGTATCGCATGGACTACCGCAAGATGCTCAAGACGCACATTGAGAACAACGCCGACCTCACGGTAAGCGTTATGCCCGTGCCGTGGGAGGAGGCCAGCCGCTTTGGCATCCTGACCACCGACCCCGAGGACGGCCGCATCACCAAGTTCACCGAGAAGCCCGATAAGCCCGATTCGAATCTCGCGTCCATGGGCATCTACATCTTCTCGGCCGACGTGCTGATCGAGGCGCTCGAGGAGGACGCTCTGGACCAGCGCTCGAGCCACGACTTTGGCAAGGACATCATCCCCAAGCTGCTCGGCGAGGGCAAGCGCCTGTACAGCTACGAGTTCCACGGCTTTTGGAAGGACGTCGGCACCATCGCCAGCTTCCACGAGACCTCGATGGACCTGCTTGGCAACAACCCCGAGTTCGATCTGTTTGACAAGCACTTCCCCATCATGTCCAACATCACCACGCGTCCGCCGCACTACATTGGCCCGGATGGTCGCCTGGACGACTGCCTGGTCTCCAACGGCTGCAAGATCTACGGTACCGCTCGCCACTCGATCCTTTCGACCGATATCATCATCGAGGAGCGCGCCGTGGTCGAGGACTCCGTGCTGCTGCCGGGTGCGCACGTTAAGAGCGGCGCGCACATCTGCCGCGCTATTTTGGGCGAGAACTCCACGGTCGAAGAGGGCGTGAAGCTCGGCTCTGTCGATACCACCAAGGATACGGCCGTCGTTGGAAATGACGTCGTTATCGGGAAGGGGGAATGATCCGATGATCAATCGCAAGGCCATCGGTTATATCACCGCTAACTACTCTTCGACCTACGGCAGCGTGCTGCTCAAGGACCGCCCCATCGCGTCCGTTCCGTTTTTGGGCCGCTACCGCCTGATCGACTTCCCGCTGTCTAACATGATGAATGCCGGCATCAAGACCGTCGGTGTCGTCATGCCGGGCAACTATCGCTCGCTGATCGACCATGTGGGCTCGGGCAAGGACTGGGGCCTGGACCGCAAGAAGGGCGGCCTGTTCATGGTGCCCGGCAACGCGTATGGCACCACCAAGGGCGGCATGCGCTTCCTGCTGCGCGACATCATTTCCAACAAGACGCTGTTCCAGCGCTCGGACAAGCCCTATGTTGTGATGATGGGCACCAACATCATCTTTAACATGGACCTCAACACCATCATCGAGGCGCACGAGAACTCCGGTGCCCAGATGACCGTGGTGTACTGCAAGGCCACGCGCAACGTAGATGACGAGACCAAGCTGCAGATCAACGAGAACGGCCGTCTGACGGGCGTCAGCGCCGGCGTCGTGTATGGCGACAACGCGTCTATGGACTGCTGCATCGTCAACCGCGAGACGCTGCTCGAGATCATCGACCACTACCAGGCCGCCGACTATCTGGACCTGCTCGAGGCACTACAGGGCGACTTTGGCAACATCGACGTGTGCAGCTACGAGTACAAGGGCGAGGTCGTGGGCGTGTTTAGCGAGAAGTCGCTGTATCGTCGCAGCATGGACCTGCTCGACCAGACCGTGGCCGACCATCTCTTTGACCCCGAGCGCCCGATTCTGACCAAGGCTCACGACGTGCCGCCTTCGCGCTATGCGACCGGCAGCCACGCCTGCAACTCGATCATCTCGGCCGGCTGCATCATCAAGGGCACCGTGCGCAACTCGATCCTGTCGCGCGGCGTTGTGGTTGAGGAAGGCGCCTCGGTGACCAACTCGATCATCAACCAGAGCTGCATCATCAAGAGTGGTGCCCGCGTTGAGAACGCCATCCTGGACAAGAACAACGTGGTTCCCACCAACACCGAGCTTCGCGGCACGCCCGAGAACATCCTGGTGCTGGGCAAGGCTCCGTTAACTTCCGATACCACCATCGTACGTTAACGTTGGTACCGCAACATCGCTCTTAACATGTAGAATAGCCGCCCGGTTCGCGCCAGGCGGCTATTCTCGAATAACAACATGGGAGACAATATGGCTGATTCCAGCAAAAAGATGCAGATCGTGTTTGCCTCGGCCGAGTGCGCACCGTTTGTGAAGACCGGTGGCCTGGGCGACGTGGCGGGCTCGCTGCCTGCGGCGCTTGTGCGCGCCGGCGCCGAAGTTATCGTTATGGTACCCAAGTACGCCACCATCAAGGACGAGTACAAGGCGCAAATGGAGCACTTCTCCGACTTTTACGTGAGCCTGGGCTGGCGCAATGAGTACTGCGGACTCGAGAAGCTCGAGCACGACGGCGTCACCTATATGTTCATCGACAACGAGCGCTACTTCGCGCGCGACTATCCGTACGGCTTCTTTGACGACGGCGAGCGCTTTGCGTTCTTCTCCAAGGCCATCACCGAGAGCCTGCAGCACCTGCCCGCCGGCTTTGAGTGCGACATCCTGCACTGCAACGACTGGCAGACGGCGCTGGCGCCCGTGTTTTTGCGCGAGTTCTACCAGGGCCTGCCGCTGTATGACCGCGTCAAGACCGTGTTCTCGATCCACAACGTTGCGTTCCAGGGCCAGTTTAGCGACACCGTGATGGAGGACATCCTTGGTGTGGCGCACATTCCGGCGGCCGCCTCGCAGCTGCGTTGCGACGCCTGCAGCATCAACTACATGCTGGGCGCCCTGCGCTATGCCGACGCCATCACCACGGTGAGCCCCACCTATGCCAACGAGATCCAGACGCCCGAGTTTGGCGAGGGCCTGGACGGCGTACTGCGCGAGCGTTCCTACGCGCTGCAGGGCATTTTGAACGGCATTGACGTTGCGGGCTTTGACCCGGCAACAGACAAGCGAATTGCCGCCAACTACACCGTGGAGGACCGATCCGGCAAGGCCGTGTGCAAGGCCAAGCTGCAGGAGGAACTGGGCCTCGAGGTTCGCGACGACCGTCCGCTCATGGTGATGGTCACGCGCCTGACGCGCCAGAAGGGCATGGATCTGGTCATGTACGCGCTCGACCGCATCCTGTCCGGCGGCGTGCAGGTGGCGGTGCTGGGCACCGGCGACCGCGACTACGAGGACGGCCTGCGCTACTTCCAGGACAAGTACCCCGGCACTATGGCCGCGCGCATCGAGTTTGACCCGGCGCTGTCACAGCGCATGTATGCTGCCGCCGACATGTTCCTAATGCCTTCGAAGTTTGAGCCCTGCGGCCTGTCGCAGATCATCGCCATGCGCTACGGCACGCTGCCCATCGTGCGCGAGACCGGTGGCCTGAAGGACACCGTGCAGCCGTACAACGAGTTTACCGGCGAGGGCACGGGCTTCTCGTTTACCAACTTTAACGGCGACGAGATGGGCGATGCCGTATTCCGCGCGGCGCGCCTGTTCTGGGATAACCGCGACGCCTGGAACCAGCTGGTCACGCAGGCCATGAGCCAGGACTTTAGCTGGACGCGCTCGGCCGACAAGTATCTGGACCTGTACTTCTTTATGCATCCGGAGATTGAGAGGCCGGCGGCTGTTGTCGACGAGCCTGAGACTGTTGCTGAACCGGTGGCCGCAGAGGAGCCCAAGGCCGAGGAGAAGCCGGCTGTCGAGGCCGAGGTAAAGCCCGCAGCGAAGCCTGCCGCCAAGAAGACGACGGCCCGCAAGGCAACGGCTAAGAAGGCTACGGCCACGAAGGCCGCTGCGAGCAAGACCACCGCTGCCAAGACAACTACCGCCAAGGCAACGACCACGCGCAAGCGCACGACCGCCGCTGCCAAGAAGGTCGCCGAGGCCGAGGTCGCTCCCGAGGTAAAGGCCGAAACCGCCACCGCCGAGGCTAAGCCTGCGGCAAAGGCTCCGGCCAAGACCGCTGCCAAGAAGACGGCCGCGACCACCAAGAAGGCAACGGCAGCCAAGAAGACCACGGCAACGAAGTCGACGACCACGAAGGCTACTACGACGAAGGCCGCCGCGAAGACGACCCCGAAGGCAGTCGCAACGCCGGCCGGCAAAGTCGAGGAGACGCCCTCCGAGTCCAAGGCCGAGGCAGCTGTCGAGGCAAAGCCGGCTGCCAAGACTACCACGCGCAAGCGCACTACCACGACGGCCAAAAAGGCCACGACCAAGGCTGCTGCTCCCAAGGCAGAGGCTAAGGCCGAGGACAAGCCCGCAGTAAAGGCCGAGCCGGCACCGAAGGCTGCTGAGGTCAAGACCGCTCCGAAGGCTACGGCAAAGACCGAGCCCGCCAAGGAGGCCCCGGTCTCCCCCGCCGCTAAGACTGAGGAAAAGGCTCCGACCAAGAAGACCTCCGTCCGTAAGGCAACGGCCACCCGCAAGCGCCACTAATCCGGACGATTCAAACTTACGCCTCAACGCAAAAGAGGGCGCCCCACCCCGGCGCCCTCTTCTTGGTTGAACTTCTCTAGTAAAAAGAAGCCCGGTTTACTACGACAAAATGGCTCCAGCTGACCACGACAAGTAATCTACGAAATTGGCAACGCCTCTACCTGCGGTTTTAATATCATCAAAATGACCGTGGTTGAGATCATCCAATTCATCGTAGTAAACCGAAGTACTTTTGGTTGGCTACAAATAGTATCGGTATAGACGTTTTTAAATATCGCGATAATTTGTGTGGTAAAACGATTTTCTAGGACAACCGTTCGCCGATGGTAAACGGATGTTGTTTATACAGCCTGTGTACAACAGATATACTTACATCTTGTGCGTAAAGCCCATGGCCAGCAGGCCATGATTCTATTGAACTGGACCGTACTATGAGATTGATACACAACAGCCGTCTGCCGCAGTTTCGCACTCCGTTTGGCGCTGTGACCACAGGAACAACCCTTTCGCTCTCCGTGATTCTGGAGGATGCCGATCCCGCGCAGGCAACGCTTACGCTGCGCACCTGGGTCGATGATATCGGTGAGTCTCGATATCCCATGACGCACGAGGGCGACGGCATCTTTAGCGTAGAGCTTGAGTGCACCAAGCCCTGTCTTATCTGGTACAGCTTTATCTGCAATATCGAGGGCCAGCCCGAGGTTCGCCTGGGCGCACCGCAGGGCCGCACCGGCGGCGAAGGCGTAACCTACGACTACGCCGAGGTGCCGTCATTCCAGGTCACTGTCTACAAACACCGTGAGGTTCGTCCCGAGTGGTACGAGCGCGGTATGGTCTACCAGATCTTCCCCGATCGCTATGCCCGCGACGAGCACTGGCGCGAGCGCACGCTGGCCGAGGTCGAAAAACCGCGTAAGGGCATTCAGCGCCGCATGGTCGAGGACTGGAACGAGCCGCCTGTGTACGAGCGCGCCGAGGACGGCTCCATAAAGACTTGGGACTTTTACGGCGGATCGCTCAAGGGCATTCAGGAAGACCTGCCTCGCATCGCCGAGCTGGGCTTTACAGCCATCTACCTCAACCCCATTTTTGAAGCCGCGAGCAACCACCGCTACGACACCGCCGATTACACCAAGATCGATCCGATTCTGGGCACCGAGCAGGACTTTACCGAGTTGTGCGAGGCGGCCGAGAAGCTCGGCATTTCCATCATCCTGGACGGTGTCTTCAACCATACGGGCGACGACTCGATCTATTTTAACCGCTACGGCAACTACCCCGGCGTGGGCGCGTGGCAGAGCGAGGATTCGCCGTGGCGCGATGCGTTTTATTTCCACGAGGACGGCTCGTACGACTGTTGGTGGGGCGTGGGCAATATGCCCGCCATCAATGAGAGTTCCGAACTGGTACGCGAGCGGCTCCTGGGCAAGGACGGCGTCATTCGTAAATGGCTGCGCGCCGGCGCTCACGGCTGGCGCCTGGATGTGGCCGACGAGCTTTCCGATGATTTCCTAGCCGAGATCAAAAAGGCCGTACTCGCCGAGAAGCCCGACGCGCTGCTGCTCGGCGAAGTCTGGGAAGACGCCTCCAACAAGATCAGCTACGGCCATCTGCGTCGCTATCTGCAAGGCTTCGAGCTCGACTCGGCCATGGATTACCCCTTCCGCGACATGGTCATCGGCTTTTTGATGGGCTACAAAAACGCCTACCAAGCTGCCGAGGATATTGAGACCCTACGCGAGAATTATCCGCGCGAGGCCCTATCCTGCGCGCTCAACCTGCTGTCGAGCCACGACCGCCCACGTATCATCTCGGTGCTCGGCGGCGGCCCCGACGAGTCGCAACTACCTGAGAGCGAGCGCAGCAAGTGGCGCCTGGACGAGAACTCCATGGGCCTGGCCAAGAGTCGTTTTTGGCTCGCGACGCTCATGCAGATGACGTTCCCGGGCGTTCCCTCAATCTATTACGGTGACGAGTACGGCTTGGAGGGTCTCACCGATCCGGGTAATCGCCGCACCATGCCGACCAAGGAAGACCTGCACGACTTCGATACGTTCGCGATCGTCAAGAACGCATCTGCTGTGCGCCGCGCGCTGCCGTTTATGATCGACGGTGAAATCAAGGCCTTCGCGCTCAATGACGAAGTACTCGCCTATACGCGCGCCGGTAAAGACGGCGAGTCCGCGACGGTTATCATCAACCGTAGCCTGCGCAATTCACACCGCGTGACGATTCCAGCGCTCGGCGAATGTGCGAGCGATGTGATCAGCGGTCACGAGTGCGAGATCCACAGCGGTACGGTCACGCTCGATCTGTATCCGCTGGGCTCGTCGATCATCTATAACCATGCCGAGCAGCGCCTGCAGGAGCCGCTCGATCACGGTGCGGGTGTTGTGTGCCATATCACATCGGTGCCGACCGACGACGGCAAGCCCGGTACGATCGGCGCGCCCACGCGTCGCTTTATCGACCATCTGGCCGCCATGGGCATGCGCTACTGGCAGGTTCTCCCCGTCAACCCCACGGACTTCTTCCGCTCCCCTTACGCCGGCCCTTCGGCCTTTGCAGGCAATATCGACCTGCTACCCGAGAGTCACGAGGAGCTGGCCGCCGACTTTGAGACTTGGAAGGCCCGCGGCGGCGAAGATGCCGATCCGTTGTACACAGCGTTTAAACATCGCAATGCCGATTGGCTCGAGAAATACTGCGTCTATATGGCCGTCAAAAAGTACTTTGAAGGCGAGTCGCGCCACGATTGGCCGGCAGATGTCGCGCGCTACAACGAGCATCTGATCGACGACAAGCGCTTCCATAACGAGGCCGAGCTGCAGGCGTACATGCAGTACCGCTTTGACCTGGCTTGGTGCGAGCTCATGAACTATGCGCACAAGAAGGGCATCGAGGTCATCGGCGATATCCCGATGTATGTTTCGGACGATTCGGCAGACGCGTGGAGCGAACCCGAGAACTTCTGGCTGTCCGATACCGGCAAGGCGATTGAGATTTCCGGTGCACCGCCCGACAACTTTGCACCCGAGGGCCAGGTGTGGGGCAACCCGACGTTCCGCTGGGACCACATGAAGCAGAACGGCTATAGCTGGTGGATGGATCGCCTACGTCGTGCCTTTTCGCTCTACGACCGCGTGCGCCTGGATCACTTCCTGGGCTTCCACAGCTACTTTAGTATCCCTGCGGGCAAGGCTTGCGCCGACGGCCGTTGGCTGGCGGGCCCGGGTAAGGACCTGTTCCAGACCGCTTATGACGAGCTGGGTCCGCTCAACTTTATCGCCGAGGACCTGGGCTATTTGACGCCCGGTGTTCGCGCCATGGCTTCGACCTGCGGCTTCCCCGGCATGGACGTGCTGGAGTTTAGCAACTACGACGTTCGCTGCGGTGTGCATCCCACGCCCGGCAAGATTCTGTACACGTCGACGCACGACACCTCGACGCTCGCCGGCTGGTGTACGTGTTCCTTTGCCGGCGGCGACGAGCCGAGCGGTGTTGAGTTTGCGGCCAAGCTGATGAGCGACGCGCTGGCAAGCGACGCTCCCCTGGTGATGATGCCGCTGCAGGATATCCTGGGGCTTGGCGACGGCGCCCGCATGAACGTTCCGGGCGTGGCCACGGGCAACTGGACCTGGCAGGCTGACGAGGCGGACATTGCAGCCGCCGAGAACAAAACCGCACAGCTCCTGCGCAACAACCATAGATTCTGGGGCGAAGCGTGATAAAACCCCCGATATAGGGTACAGTTACAAACGTTTGAATTTTTGCGGGCAGAGTAATCTGCCCGCTTTGTGCTGAAAAGGAAGTATTATGGCGCGCTACGATTACAAGTGCTCGAGCTGCGGCAACGTGTTTGAGGTTGAGCATCCCATGTCCGAGACTCCCGAGGTCGTGTGCCCTAGCTGCGGTGCCCCGGCAGCCAAGACGTTCTCGGCCAGCGGCATTAAATTTGAGGGTAGCGGTTTCTACAACACCGACCAGCGAAGCGGCGGCTCCAGCACCAACGCCACCAGCGGCTGCTGCGCCAATTGCCCGCATAACCACTAGAAACCAAATAGCCCCGCGACCGGCACCGATCGCGGGGCTATTTCTTTGAGCTATGAGTAGCTAATAATCTACCCAGGTTTCCTTATGAGTTTCGGTGAAATAAGGACTGTTTGGCGGGCAGAAGCCGCTATTCAATCCCTATTTCACCGCAACTTAGTCGTTACTTGCGGACCAGCCTGGAGCAGAAGTGGCCGTCGTAGGAGTCGGCGTTTACCGGCACGCTTTGGAAAAGTCCTCGGTCGTTCTGGCGTACGGAAACGAGCTTCTTGGCCTGATCGAACTCGGGGAGTTGCAGAATCTGCGCCTCGGAGAGCGGTGCGACGCTAAAGTCGACGCCCTCGGGAGAGGCCAGGAAGGCATCCACGACCTGCGTGTTCTCTTCATCAAAAACCGAGCAGGTGGCATAGATGAGCTCTCCGCCGGCGGCCACGCGCGCAGAAGCCTCCTTAAGCATCGTCAGCTGAAGCTTGGGTAACTCGGCCGTCACATCATTCTCGGTCAGGCGCCACGGGATCTCGGGATGACGACGCATGGTTCCGGTGCCCGAGCACGGCGCATCGATAAACACGGTATCGAACTTGACCCGCTCACCGCGCATGGCATCAAACGATGTGAGTACCTCATCGAGCTCGCAGGCATCACCCGAAACCGTACGAACGCCCTGAATACCGGCCTTATGCAGGCGAGCGAGATTCAGATCGCACTTGCGATCATGCAGATCGAGCGCCGTATGCTGACGCTCATATTCCGCACGCTTTGCCTGGCACATCATCACATAGGTCTTGGTACCGCGACCGGCACCAATCTCAAGGCAGCTTCCAGGGCGCGTGGCAGCTGTGGCGATAAGCTGCGCATTGAGATCAGACGCCACCGCGGCAGCATGCTCAAACACACCAGAAGCAACGGTAACCTGGGCATCAACCGGGGCATGGCAGCCCGGGAAGACAGGCGCGACGAGCTGCGAGATATACGGATCAGGTTTGGTTGCAAAGGCGTTCTCATGCAGGGCCAGCGGCGCGGGGGCCAGATTGCCGGCAAAGTTAAGCGCACCCTCAGGCGTGTCAAACGACGCCATAATACGAGCGCACAGCCATCGCGGCAGCCCCATCAGGCGCGACAGACGGACCAAGCGTCGCTCAGACTCATCCACATCGGATGCAGTAGCAAAGTCCTCAACATTGTCCGCAACCTTATGCAGTACAGCATTGGCCAAGCCAGCGGCGGACTTAGCACCGCAGCGAACCAGCTCAACACCCTGACTTACGGCAACGCGGCCAGGCGTATGCAGATAGAGCATCTCGAAGGCCGAGATACGAAGCGCCATGCGAACACGCGGCGCAACCTTTTTAGGCTTATCGAGAAACTGATCGAGCAGCTCGTCCAAAATGCCCTGCGTGGCGGCAACACCGAGCGCCAAACGAGCGGCAAAAGCAGAATCGCGCTGGTCAATAGCCTTGGCCGATGCGCGAGAGGACAGCACGTCACGCGCATACATGCCGCGGCGATCGGCCTCCATTAGCACATCGAGCGCAAGCTTGCGCGCGGGAGACAGCTTGCTCATGACAAAACACCCCAGATAAGATCGGCACCCTGCAGGCCAGCAGCCCAAGCAGAAGCGGCCATAGCACGTTTGCCATCGGGCTTAACCTCGAGCAACTCAACCGAGCCATCGGAAAGGCCCAGGTAAACACGCTTGGCCTTAACGAGAACCTGACCCTCGCCAAGCGACACATCGGCCGGCGCAGCATCGAGCACGCGCACGGTCTTGCCGGCAATCACGCAACGAGCAGGCGCGGTATCGGACGAGGCCAGCACATGACGCACGCAATCAAGCGCCGCCATTTGCGGATCCAGACGCATCTCCTGCTTAGAAATCTTGGCAGCATGGGTAACGAGCGCCTCATCCTGTTCAGTCCAAACAGCCGAGCCATCGGCAAGAGAAGGAAGCGTACTGGCAAGCAGCTTGCCGCCAAGCTCACCAAGCTCCATGGTCAGCGCCTCAGCATGCTTACCGACAACCGAGGTCGAGGCCTGCGCGCAATAAGCGCCGGTATCCACGCCATGTCCAATACGCATAATGGAAACGCCAGCAATCTCATCACCAGCAAGAATGGCACGCTGAATAGGAGCAGCCCCACGCCAACGGGGCAGCAAGGACGCATGAACATTTACAATGCCGAGCGGTGCCATATGCAGCACCTCATCGGGCAAAATGCAGCCATAAGCAGCCACACAGAAAATGTCAGCCTGGGCAGCTTGAAGCGTCTCAACAACCTCAGGCGTCATACGATTAGCCTCAATAACCGGCAACCCAAGCTCAAGCGCCTTGGCCTTAATAGGAGACGGCTCCAGCTTCTTACCACGCCCACGAACAGCATCGGGACGAGTAACAACAAGCGCAATCTCGTTCCCAGCCTCAACAAGCGAAACCAGCGAAGGCACAGCAAAATCAGGCGTACCCATAAACACAATACGCATAAAGGACGTCTCCCCTCAACCAAAGCCGAGACGGCTACAAAGAACAGCGGAAAGCCAAGTACCCGGCCCATCCGCAAGAACAATTCAACAAGAACAAATATACCCAAAACCAAAGAAAGACCCGCATATACGCAGCCCTCCCAACAAC
>ENA-UOJO01003703-UOJO01003703.1-human-gut-metagenome-genome-assembly--contig:-P57-NODE-3703-length-14107-cov-17.863578_pt1 | contig 14107 bp, 9 predicted proteins | sample MGYA00242351_ERZ723898 | MGnify/ENA metagenome assembly ERZ723898 | reverse complement strand
AAGGGGATGACGGTCATTGTCATCACTCACAACTCGGCGCTGACACCGATGGCGGACCGCGTGATTAAAATCCGAAACGGAAAAGTGGCGGGAATGAAAACAAATGAGAACCCGACGCCGGTGGAAGAGATAGAATGGTAGGTGGACGATGAGAGCATTTCGAAAAGACTTTATCCGGGAAATCACAAAGAACAAGGGGCGGTTTCTGTCAGTCTTTTTCATCGTGCTTCTTGGCGCGGCGTTTTTCTCGGGCATTCGGTCGGCGGAAGGAGATATGAAGGTTTCGGCGGACCGGTATTATGATGAAGTAAATTATATGGATTTGAAAGTCCTTGGAACGCTGGGGCTGACAGACGACGATCTGGCGGATATTGCGAAGACGGATGGCGTGAAAGCGGTCTACGGCGGAAAAACGGTGGAAGTGCTGCATGACATCGGAGAGAGCGAGCAGGTTGTGAAGCTGATTGCGCTGACGGACGGTGTGAATGAGCCGCGCGTGGTCGAGGGACGGATGCCGGAGAAAGAGGATGAAATTCTTGTTGATACACAGTTTCTAAAAAGTTCCGGCTGTGAGATCGGAGATCAGGTAACGTTCACTTCCGGAACGGAGGATCCGCTCTCAGATTCGCTGACCGGGGACACGTTTACGATTGTTGGTTCGGCGACACTCCCTTATTATATGGATCTGAACCGGGGAACGGGCTCGATTGGAAACGGAAGCATCAACAGTTTTGCACTGCTGCTTCCGGAGACATTTACCTCGGATCTCTATACAGAGATTTACGTCCAGGCGGACGGCGCACAGGAAGAGGCGAGCTACAGCGATGCGTATGATGAGACGGTGAAGGCTGTACAGACGAAGATTGAAGCGCTCGAGGATGCGGCGTGCGACCGGCGGTATACGGCAGTCAAAACCGAAGGACAGGAAAAGATTGATGATGCAAAACAGCAGGTCGCTGATGCAGAGCAGAAATTAGCGGACGCAAAAACAGAGCTGGATGACGGTGCACAGCAGCTTGCCGACGCGAAAGTGACGATTGCGGACAAAGAGCAGGAACTTCTCGACGGCGAACAGACGTTAAAGGACAAAGAACAGGAGCTTCTTGACGGAAAGCAGACGATTGCTGAGAAAGAACAGGAACTCCTTGACGGAAAACAGACCATTGCAGACAAAGAGCAGGAACTTCTCAGTGCGAAAGCAACCATCGCCGATAAAGAGCAGGAACTGGCATCCGGCAAGGCAACGCTGAAAGATAAAGAGGCGGAACTTGCGAGCGGAAAAGCGACGCTGGAAGCAAAGGCGGCAGAGCTGGAAAGCGGAAAAGCGGAGCTGAATCAGAAAGCCGATGAACTTGCAAGTGGAAAAACCACACTTGAGGCAAAAGCGAAAGAACTTTCCGACGGAAAAGCACAGCTTGCAGAGAAAGAAACAGAACTGGCATCCGGCAAAAAAGAGTTAGAGGAAAAAATGACGCAGCTTTCGGCGGCAAAAACCGAACTGACTCGGAAGCAGACGGAGCTGAATACTGCAAAAGAGCAGCTTTCCGAAAAAGAAACGGAATTGAATATTGCAAAGGAGCAGCTTTCCGCTGCACGCGAGGAACTGGACAACAAGAAAGCAGAAACCGCTGCAGGACGCACACAGTATGAAGCGCAGAAGGCAGCGTATGAAGAACAGAAGAGTCAGTATGAGACAGCCAAGGATCAGTTAGCCCAGATTTCCAGGCAGCTTCCGATGGTGGAGGCTGCGCAGACAGAAGTGACTGGTCAGATCGAGGTGATTGAGGCTCAGCTTGACGGACTGACGGAGGAAGATGAAGCATATGTATCCCTGTTGGAACAGAAAACTGCGCTGGAAGCAAAGCAGACAGAGTTAGCACAGCAGCTTTTCACGATGCAGGAGCAGAAAACATTTCTGGAACAAAACATCGCAGCGTTTGAAGCAGCAAGCGCTGATGCGGAAGCCCGGCTTGCGGCTGCAGAAGCTCAGATTACCGACGCAGAAAGTCAGCTTGCCGCTGCAGATGCACAATTAACAGAAAAAGAGCAGGAATGCGCCGCAGGCGAGGCACAGATTGCTTCTGCAAAAGAAGAACTGGAAAGCGGCGAAGCTCAGATTACAGAGGCTCTTGCCCAGCTTCAGGATGGAGAAGCACAGGCAGAAGCTTATCAGAAACAGATTGAGGATGGCGAAGCCCAGCTTGCATCCGCCAAAGCAGCGATTGCCGACGGAGAAGCTCAGATTGAGACGAACCGCAGTAAATTAAAAGACGGAGAAACTCAGCTTGCGGCTGCCAGAGCCCAGCTTGCTGATGGGGAACAGCAGATTGCATCGTACCGACAGACGATTCAGTCGGGTGAGGTCCAGCTTGCCGCTGCAAAGCAGACAATTTCCAGTGGAGAAAGTCAGCTCGCCGACGCGAAACAGACGATCGCCGACGGCGAAACCCAGTTAGCAGAAGCAAAGCAGACGATCGCCGATGGAGAAAGTCAGCTCGCCGAAGCCAAGCAGACGATTGCCGACGGAGAAACCCAGCTTGCCGACGCGAAACAGGAAATCGCCGACGGAAAAATCTCCCTTGCGGATGCGAAACAGGAAATTGCCGATAAAGAAAAGGAACTTGAGGACGGCAAAGCCGAATATGAAAAAGCAAAAGCCGACGCCGAACCAGAAATCGCGGATGCGAAGCAGGAAATTGCGGACGGTGAGAAAACACTCGCAGACCTGAAAAAACCAACGTGGTACGTCTGGGGACGGAATAAGGTAACGTCAACTGAGAGCTTCGGTCAGGATGCCGGCCGTATCTCGAATATCGGAAAATTCTTCCCGGTTATCTTCTTCCTCGTGGCTGCTCTCGTCAGCCTGACGACGATGACACGAATGATCGAGGAACAGCGTCAGCAGATCGGAACGTTAAAAGCCCTCGGCTATTCCGACGGCGTGATCGCCTTTAAATATTTCGCATACGCGATGCTCTCCACCGTATCCGGCGCTCTCGCGGGCGTGGTGGTTGGAGAAAAAATCCTGCCCTGGGTTATTATGAATGCCTACGGCATGCTGTATACCGGACTCCCGTATTACATGACCCCGCTGAACTGGGAGCAGGGAGGCCTTGCGATTCTGGCGAGTGCAGCCTGCACCGGCGTGGCGACGATCGCGGCATGCTACAAAGAACTCGCCGCAGGTCCGGCAGAGCTGATGCGGCCGGAAGCACCGAAAAACGGCAAACGGATTTTCCTGGAACGCATCGGCGTACTCTGGAAACATCTGAACTTTACGCAGAAATCAACCGTGCGGAATCTGGTGCGGTATAAAAAACGATTCTTCATGACCGTTATCGGAATCGGCGGATGCATGGGTCTGATCCTCGTCGGTTTCGGCCTTCAGGATTCCATCACCGCGATTGCGAAAAACCAGTTCGTCAGCCTCTTCACCTATCAGGCGAATGCTGTGCTGAATTCAGATGTGGATGAATCCGAAAAAGAAGCATTGCAGACCGATCTGGAAAACTACAGCGGCATCGATGAGCTGCTGGAAATGTACTGCCAGAACATCGAACTGCAGACCGACAAAAAGACCGTGGATGCAGTGCTTGAAGTGCCGAAAGAACTGACGAATTTCAATGACTTCTATGCCTTCCGAGACCGGAAAAGCGGAGAAGTTTACGAATTCCCGACCGACGGCGGCGCAGCCATCAGCGAAAAGACAGCAACGATGCTCGGCGTAAAAGCAGGCGACACGGTTCAGCTGAAAAAAGGCGACGATATTGTGGACGTAAAGATTTCGATCATCGTCGAAAACTACGTGCGCCATTACCTGTATCTGGCCCCGGATCTCTACGAGGAGCTGTTCGGCGGAGCGCCGGACTACAACCAGCTTCTGATGAAATACCAGGACACGTCGAGCAATTATGAGACAGCACTCGGAGAAAAAATCATGACGTACGACGGTGTAGCGGCAATCTCGTTCACATCCGACCTGATTGATCAGATTGACAACATGCTTCGTTCCCTCGACATCGTCATCGTGGTGCTGATCGTATCGGCGGGCCTGCTGGCGTTTGTGGTGCTGTACAACCTGAACAACATCAACATCACCGAACGACAGAGAGAGCTGGCAACGCTGAAAGTGCTCGGCTTCTTCGACGGCGAGGTGGCATCGTACGTGTACCGGGAAAACATGGTGCTGACACTGTTCGGCGTTATCGCGGGCATGGGAATTGGAACGTTTTTACATCATTGCGTAATTCAGACCGTCGAGGTCGATATGATGATGTTCGGACGAAACGTGTTCCCGCGGAGCTACGGCTGGAGCGCCCTGATTACCCTGGCGTTTGCCCTGTTCGTCAACTTTATGATGTTCTACCGGTTAAGAAAAATTGATATGATTGAATCGCTGAAAAGCGTGGAGTAAACAACAGAAAAAGGCCGTCCGCGGTGATGCAGAGAATCTGCAGAAACCGTGGGCGGTTTTTTCGTTTTGAAAGTGAAATATGAGCCGGAATGCTTGTTTTTTCAGACATTTCGTTGTATAAAAAAGATAAGGGTTTTTATCAGAACAGAATCAAAAAACAAAGAGTAAAGGGGATTTTTACAAATGGGAACAACAGAAACGAAAAAAATGAGAGTCGGCGTTGTCGGCTGCGGAGCGATCAGTGATATTTATCTGACGAACATGATTCATAACTTTGAGAATCTTGAGGTAGCAGCATGCTGCGCAGGCCATCTTGAACATGCGAAAAAGAAAGCAGAGCAGTATGGCATCAAGGGCTGTACCTACGAGGAAATTCTGGCAGACCCGTCGATTGAAATGGTAGTCATTCTGACACCGGCACCGACCCACGAGGGGCTGATCCGTCAGGCACTGGAAGCCGGAAAACACGTTTACACTGAAAAAACAATGACTCTCGCACCGGAAACGGCAGCGAAACTGATCGAGCTGGCAGAGGAGAAACATCTCTATCTCGGTTCCGCACCGGACACCTTCCTTGGATCGGCACTGCAGACCGCAAGAAAAGCGATCGACGACGGGCTGATCGGCGAGGTGACATCTTTCGAAGCATGCGCAAACCGCGATCTTGATTTACTGGCGAGCATCTTCCGTTTTCTGCGGATGCCGGGCGGCGGTATCTGCTACGATTTCGGTGTTTATTATCTGACGGCAATTGTGAGTCTTTTTGGTCCGGTGGATCGCGTTGTATCGTCCGTGCGAAACCTTGCGGCGAAGCGTGTGAACATCATTCCGGGCAGCCCGGAATACGGACAGGAATTTGACTATACAAACGAAAGTCAGGTCTTTACCATTCTGGAAATGAAAAACGGTGTGACCGGTACATTCTGCGTCAATGGTGACAGCGTCATCAATGATCAGGCGGTATTCACCATTTACGGTAAAAAAGGTATCTTAAAGCTTGTTGATCCGAACAATTTCGGCGGCGATGTTGTCTATATTCCGGGTGTAAAAGACTGGACACAGCAGGCTGTTCCGGAAGTTTTACATTATGGCTTTGATTACAGCGAAAACAGCCGTGGTCTTGGCCCGTCTGAGATGGCAGAAGCAATTGCCGAGGGCAGACCAAACCGTGCGAGTGCCAAAATGGCATATCACGTACTCGATACGATCGATCAGATTATGAAGAGTGCGGAAACGGGTGCATTTGAGAAGGTTCCATCCACCTGCGAAAGACCAGAGGCCATGCTGAATTCATAGCCTATTTCTGATAGGATTGCAGGTACATCTGACGGAAGTCGGTAGGGCTTACATTTTTTGATTTCAAAAAGACTCTGTTAAACGTAGAAATACTGTTAAAACCGGATTCGAGCGACACTTCGGTGATCGTGAGATCCGGTTTTTTTAACAGGTTTTCGGCGATATGGAGCCGTTCCCTGGTGACGAAATCCGTGAAGGAGAGGCCGGTGTATGCGCGGAACAGCTTGGAAAAATGGCAGCGGGAGAATCCGGCGACCTTTGATGCTTCTTCCAGAGAAACCGGTTCGGTGCAGTGACTCGAGATCCAGGTACATGCAGCAATCATCTGGCGGTGTACCTGTGCGGAATGGCCTGTTTTTTGCGGTGCGGCAGTTTCGGTCGGCACGGAGAGATTTTCGCCGAGCAGAATAAAAAACTGATACAGCAGAACGCATCCGCGCAACTCGGAAAAACTGATACCGGAGAGGGATAGCCTGCGAAGCTCTGTCAGAAATCCGCGAAGCTTTTCGATTTCCGGGAAGTTGTTCTGATTCAGAAGACGGATCTGATAAAAAAGATAAGCAACAGACTGGAAATCCACGCGTTTTTCCAGAAAATCTGCATCGAGCTGAAGCATGATCAGGCGATGTTCTCTGTTGATTGTGGAAACAGCGTGCAGCTCGCCGGGCCAGATAAAAAGAAGATCACCGGGCTTCAGCGGAAAGGCTTCTCCATTTACTTCATAGATAATGCCGTCATCCTGTGCAAGCACAATTTCAATATAGTGATGCCAGTGCAGACCGAAATAGGCGGGGACATGCGAAATAGAGATATCGTAAACATAGCTGTTAGCAAAATGATTGTTTTCGAAAAAAGAAGTCGAATCGTTTTTCATGGCAAAAGAATCCTCCGTATCTGATAAACGGTATTATACAACAGAAGAGAGAAAAAATATAGAAAAAATCGAAACATCTGGGCAATGATCGGCAATATATAAGTAGTGTTTTACGAGGATCTGTATTATGGTTAAGATATGAAAATTGTGAAGAACGGCAGAAATCGGAAAAAGAGTGATGTGATTTTGGCGAAAATTCACAAAAAAACAATAAAAGTTTATGAAAAGTGAAGAAGTGAGAGGTAAGCGAAAAATGCAGATTTATGTAGATGGAAATGCTGTGCGAAGCGGAAATGGGCAGAAGGAATATCCATTTCAGACGATTTCCGAGGCGGCAAAAATTGCAAGGCCCGGCGACGAGGTGCTTGTAGCGCCTGGCGTATATCGGGAATATGTAGATCCGGCGAATGCGGGATGTGAGGATGCAAGAATTGTGTACCGTTCTGTGGAACCGGGAAAAGCTGTGATTACCGGTGCGGAAATTGTGGATAACTGGGAGCATTTGGAAGGTGATGTGTGGACAGCGCGCGTTTCGAACGGATTGTTTGGGGATTACAATCCATATACGACACTGGTCAGCGGTGACTGGTTTATCGCATCCTACACGGCACACACCGGAGAAGTGTATTTGAATGGAAAATCCATGTATGAGGTGACAAGTCTGGATCAGGTGAAAAAGCCGGAGATCTATAAAAAATCCTGGGATCAGGCATTCACGGTTTACACCTGGTATGTGGAGCAGGACGAAGAAAAAAATGAGACCGTTTTCTATGTGAATTTTCAGGGAAAAAATCCGAACGAAGAAACCGTAGAAATCAATGTACGTGAGAATTGCTTTTATCCATCGAAGGAGGGCATCGGTTACATCACTCTGGCCGGATTTGTTGTAAAACAGGCGGCAACCCAGTGGGCTCCGCCGACGGCATATCAGGAAGGAATGGTCGGCCCGCACTGGTCAAAGGGATGGATCATCGAGGATTGTGAGATTTCAGATTCGAAGTGCTCGGGCATTTCCCTTGGAAAATACAGACAGCCGAACAATGACAATAAATGGCTCAAATGGAAATTCAAAGATGGTACACAGACGGAGCGTGACTGTATCTGCCAGGCGCAGCGGGAGGGATGGACAAAGGAAAACATCGGAAGCCACATCATCCGCCGGTGCAACATCCACGACTGTGGACAGACGGGTATTGTAGGCCATTTAGGCGGTGTGTTCTCGATTATTGAGGATAACCACATTCACCATATCAATAATAAACAGAACCTTGCGGGTGCGGAGATCGGCGGCATCAAGATGCATGCGGCGATCGATGTGATCATTCGAAGAAACCATTTCCATCACTGTACGAGAGGCCTCTGGCTCGACTGGCAGGCACAGGGCACACGCGTTACGCAGAACCTGTTCCATGACAATACGCTGCCGAACGAGGAAAATGCAAATCCAGAAGGTATGGACGGTATCGGCGAGGATATCTTTATTGAAATTTCCCACGGACCGACGCTGGTGGACAATAACGTACTGCTTTCGGACCGCGCGATGAAGCTGGCAACGCAGGGGGTTGCGGTAGTACATAACCTGATCGCGGGATCGTTTACTGCTGTCGGCCGAGGTGTCAACAATGGATCCGACAAGTTGCCGTCGCCGCGCTACACACCGTACCATGTGCCGCATCGCACGGAGATCAACGGATTTATGACAGTTCTTCACGGTGACTGCCGGTTCTACAATAATATCTTCATTCAGAAGCCGGTTCGTGCGGGAATGGAAGAAATCCGTAAACTGACTGGGGATAATGAATGGGATGACGGAAATCTGACAGCAGGAACCGCACCGTACAGCGGATATCCGACATTGGAGGAGTACGTGGCAAGATTTGAGGGCTACTGCGGAATGGGCTCCGGAAAGTCGCCGGATCTGTATTACGAGAAGCTGCCGGTATGGCTTGGCGGAAACGTTTACTTCAATGGGGCGAAGCCGGCGGAGCAGGAACAGGACGCTGTAGTGGATACCGAGCATGAAATCACCATCGGTGTAAAAGAAGAGAACGGAAAATGGAAACTGGAGACCAATGTTTACGATTATCTGCCGCAGAATGCCTGTGCAGTGATCTCAACGGAGACGCTTGGCATGGCATTTGAGCCGGAACAGAAATATGAGAATCCGGATGGAACGCCGATCGTGTTCCGATATGACTACTTCGGAAACCGTCAGGGCATTCATCCGCTGCCGGGCCCGTTTGCATCAAAAGAGGCTGCGGAAGAAGCATTATCGTAAAGAAATTCTATAGACCCGCAAAAAAATAGCGTAAAAAATTCAGCGCCGCAGAGAGTGAATGATTGCGTCACAGCCTTTTTTGCAGGGTTTTCGGGTTTTACTATAACAAAAAGGAGTATAGAGAAATGATTTACTATGTCAACAATTCCGCTCCGAAGAATGGAAACGGAACAAAAGAGATGCCGTTCAAGTTCATCAACGATGCGGCAAAAATTGCAAAGGCAGGAGATGAAGTTCTGGTTGCACCTGGTATTTACCATGAATATGTTGATCCGGTCAACGGAGGAACCGAGGATGCAAGAATCGTCTATAAGAGTGAGAAGCCGCTCGGCGCAAAGATCACCGGTGCGGAAACGATGAATGACTGGGAGCATTACAAAGATAATGTGTGGGTATGCCGTGTAGACAACGGAGTGTTTGGCAATTATAACCCATACACGACAATGGTCGGCGGTGACTGGTATTTTGCACCGGTGGTACGCCATACCGGCGCGGTTTATCTGAATGACCGCCAGTTATACGAGGCAGAGACGCTCGAGGAGTGTATCAAGGGCGAGGTTTATGCGCCGTCCTGGGAGCCGGAGTGGTCGGTTTACAAATGGTATACCGAGCAGGACAAAGAGAAAAATCAGACTGTTATCTATGCAAATTTCCAGGGTAAAAACCCGACGGAGGAAAAAGTAGAAATCAACGTGCGCCGGAACTGCTTTATGCCGTCGAAAACAGGCGTAAATTACATTACGTTCAGTGGATTTGATGTCAGCAAGGCGGCAACGACATGGGCGCCGCCGGCTGCTTATCAGGACGGTATGATCGGTCCGCACTGGTCGAAGGGATGGATTATTGAGGACTGTGAGGTCAGCAACAGCAAGTGCTGCGGTATTTCGCTCGGAAAATATTACGATCCGGAGAACGACCATTACTTTACCAGAAAACACGTAAAAAGCCCGACCCAGATGGAGCGTGATGCTGTGTGCCGCGGCCAGTATCACGGCTGGACGAAGGAGAACATCGGAAGCCATATCATCCGCCGCTGCCACATCCATCACTGTGAGCAGACCGGTATTGTCGGACGGATGGGCGGTGTGTTCAGTATCATTGAGGACAACCACATTCACAACATCAACAATATGCAGCAGCTTGGCGGAGCCGAGATTTCAGGTATCAAGATGCATGCAGCGATCGATGTTGTGATGAGAAGAAATCACATTCATCATTGTACGATGGGCATCTGGTGCGACTGGGAGGCACAGGGAACACGCCTGACCCAGAACCTGCTGCACGACAACTGCCCGCCGGAGGGAACACCAAAGGCAGAGGGCGCAATGATGAGTCAGGATATTTTCATCGAGGTTGGCCATGGTCCGACACTGATCGATAACAACATTATGCTCTCACCGGTCAGCGTTCGTATGGCGACCGATGGTATTGCCTGCGTACACAATCTGATGCTTGGCTCATTAACTGCAGTTGGCGGCGGAACAGGAGACCGTTACACGCCGTATCACATCCGTCACCGTACCGAGGTTGCCGGATTCATGACATTCCTGCATGGCGATGACCGGTTCTACAACAACATCTTTATCCAGAATTACCCGGTTGAGGAAACAGAAACGGTTGAGGACATGGGCTTCAAGATGGAGGATAACCAGGAGGTCGGAACGCATGTGTTCGACGAGTATCCGACCTATGACGAGTGGATCAGCCACTTTGAGCTGGACAAACCGGCCGACATGAGCAAGCTGGAGCCGTATCACAATAAATGTCATCTGCCGGTTTGGGTAAACGGAAACGCTTACTTTAACGGAGCAAAGGCGTGTGTGAATGAAAAAGAGAATCTTATGGATAACGAGAACCAGGTTAAGGTGGAACTTGTGGAAAAAGACGGCCACTATTCCATCAAGACGAACGTGTATGAGTTCCTGAAGGATTTCCGGACGGGAATTATCAACAGTGATATTTTAGGATACGCCTTCGAGCCGGAGCAGAGATTCGAAGATCCGGACGGAAGCACGATTATCTTCGATCAGGACTATCTTGGCGAGCACCGCGGCGTGGCAGCAATGCCGGGACCGTTTGCGGATGGAGCTGCGGCAGAGAAGATTCTGTGGTAGAAAAAATCAGAACTTACCGGTTGATATGAAAAAAACAGGGCGCTGTGCAGGAAATGGCACAGCGCCCTGTTTTGGTAAAAGGAAAGTCAGGATGCCTTTGCAGAATCTTTTGCCGTCGGCATTTTCGCGTATAAGATTTTCAGCATAATCGGTGTTGCAATACTCGAGAAGAGAATCAGCAGAATCACGGCACTGAAGAAATCGCCGGATAAAAAGCCTGCATTCAGACCCTTTTGCGCAACGATCAGACAGACTTCACCACGGGTCATCATACCGACACCGATTTTCAGGCTGTCGCCCCAGGTAAAGCCGCATCCCTTTGACATCAGGCCACAGCCGATAATTTTTGCGGCAAGGCCGACGATGACGAAACAGATGGCAAAGAGTACGAATTTCTCGTTCATGCCGCTGAGCGTTGTTTTGAGTCCGATACTTGCAAAGAAAATCGGTCCGAAAATCATATAGGAGCTGATATCCATTTTTTCTTCGATGTAATCGGAAGAATCGAGGGAACACAGGATAACGCCCGCAACGTATGCACCGGTAATATCGGCGATGCCGAAATATTTTTCGGAAATGTAGGACAGTCCGAAGCAGAGTGCAAGACCCAGAATCGGGAGACGGCGGGTGTGCGGAAATACGGAGTTCATGCGGTTGAACAGCTTAAAGCAGAGAAAACCGAGCACAATCGCAAGGGCAAAAAACAGAATGGTGGAGGCTGCTACTTTCAGCGGATTGGATGTCGGATCTTTAAAACCGATGACAACAGTCAGCACAATGATACCAATGACATCGTCGATGATGGCTGCATTTAAGATGGTTGTTCCAACCTCTGTTTTCAGTTTGCCGAGTTCTTTTAAGGCCTGTACGGTGATGCTGACCGATGTTGCAGTCAGAATAACACCGATAAAAACAGCGTGGTAAAATTCTTCCGTTCCGACAGCAGAGAAGCCATAAAAGCTCATGTATAAGACGGCTCCAAGAACCAGAGGAACAAAAACACCGGCACAGGCGATCAGCAGGGATTTCACTCCGGTGCGGAGCAGATCCTTCAGGCTGGTGCCAAGACCTGCGGAGAACATCAGCAAAATGACACCGATCTCCGCCATTTGTGCGAGAAAGTCAGATTGCTGAACGAGTCCCAGCACACTGGGTCCAAGGACAATACCGGCAATCAGCTCGCCCACAACCTGCGGAGCCTTGCATTTTCTGGCAAGAATACCAAACAATTTTGCGAATACGATAATGATTGCCAGGTCTTTTAAAATGACATACGTATCCATGAAAAAGATACCCCCTTTTATGAAGTTTATGTATGTGTCGGCAGCTTGAAAGAGCAATGCCGGAGTTTGATACGCATACATTTTCAGTATAACAAAAATTGAGAAAAAATACTATCGGCAAGAAAGAAAAAATAAAGTAAAACGGAAAAATGATGCAGGCGTATGGAACCGTTCTTTTGTAAAACAAAACTGGAAAAGAGGATTGTGAGGGTTATTGTCAGATTAAGAGGAGTGAACGGTAATGGAAAAAGAGATATAGAAAAGAGCATGTAGATATAGTATGATCAAAGCAGCAAATAAATTTTACATGGAGTTTAAAAAGCGGGATCAAAGAAAAAACGGGTAAAGGGAAACTATTATGAATGGCTAAACAACCCATGTTTTCATGGTGAGGTGGATCGGGAAAACATAGAACTCTCGGACATTATTACATTTCATTTTTATGGTGATTATACGCATGCACGAAGAATGGTAAAGTTTTTGAAACAGTTTAATCGTCCGCTGATTAATACAGAATGGATGCATAATTTGTATCATGCAGATTTTACTCCGTATGATCAGGAGGAGTTGGATATACTAAAGAAGTGTAATGAAGATAAGAATATCTGGAAATAAGGAACTAGGAGAAACAAAAACGTTGACGAAAAAAAAGAAATTTGATAAACTGGAAAAATAAAAGGGAGTAGCTAGCCAACCGTGTTCACTTCTTCGTCAGTACAGCTATTGATATTCAATAACTCGGAAAGTGATTAAATAGCGAGACTTTTACTGTAGATGCAGTAGGAGTCTCTTTTTTTATGCCTATAACACCTGCTGCAAAGAATGCAAAAGAAAGAGAGGAAGATACGTATGATGTTACAGGCAGGGATTTTGATAGTGGGTTTCCTTTTTCTGGTAAAAGGAGCAGACTGGTTTGTGGAAGGGTCTGCAAGCATAGCAAGAAAGTTTGGAATTCCCCAGCTGATTATCGGACTTACCATTGTTGCAATGGGAACGAGTATGCCGGAGGCTGCTGTAAGTATTACCGCAGCGATGCAGCAGAACGCAGGAATTACGATAGGAAATGTGGTTGGAAGCAATATTTTGAATATTTTTATTATTCTCGGACTTACGGCATTAATAACAAATGTGGCAATACAAAGGTCTACCTTGTTTTATGAAATACCGTTTATGATGTTTGTTACGGTAGTTTTAATGATATGCGGAATGACAGGAGGAAAAGTAACGTTTGCCGAGGGCATAGTCTTATGGGCACTGTTTCTTGTATATCTTGGCTATTTGTTTGTAATGTCGAAAAAAGGGGAAAATCCGGAAGAGGAGGAAGCGAAAAATTATCCTGTCTGGAAATGTCTTCTTTTGATGGTGGCAGGCGGCGTCCTGGTTGTAAAAGGAAGTGATTTTGCCGTCAGCGGGGCAACCGAGATTGCCCGATACTTTGGAATGAGTGAGCGTTTTATCGGATTGACGATAGTTGCTCTCGGAACATCTCTTCCAGAGCTGGTAACATCTGTGACAGCGGCAAAAAGAGGAAATGCAGGGATTGCAATCGGAAATATTGTCGGAAGCAATATTTTTAATATTTTATTTGTAATTGGAACAGCCGCACTGATCTGTCCTGTGCCATTTGAAACTAAATTTATTGTAGACACAGGAATCGCAATTCTGGCAGGTCTGGTTTTATGGATTGGGACGTACAAGAACAGGGAATTACGGAAAATGTGTGGTGTCGTTATGCTTTTATGCTATGCAGGATATTTTGCATATTTATGTGTGGTATAAGATGAACCATTTTTGATGAAACCATTATTTAAGCACCGACCATTTGGCCGGTGCTTTTGAAGTGCATTC
>ENA-UOJO01003696-UOJO01003696.1-human-gut-metagenome-genome-assembly--contig:-P57-NODE-3696-length-14128-cov-8.075179_pt1 | contig 14128 bp, 11 predicted proteins | sample MGYA00242351_ERZ723898 | MGnify/ENA metagenome assembly ERZ723898 | reverse complement strand
CCTTATGTCGCTCTGTATCTCGTCATGCGAAGTAACTTTAAGTATATAAAAAAACAGCCGCATGCTCCTCACTCCTTTGGCATGCGGCTGTTGTATGTGTTGTGTGCGCGTGGCGTGCTGGCCGAGCTTGGCTCGATGCGGGTCACAAGGCAACCCTGACGTCGGGGACTATCACCTAACACAACGGGTGTGCGCACTATAAACCTGTTCCTCATACCCATTCCTGTTCTCCGTTGTGTTGCCCCCGGCCTGCACTGTGCGTTGCTGCCCGTTTGTCGGACGGACTGCAAGGCGGGTTTGTACCAGAATGTCAATGTTCTCTTTAAGTTGATAGTTTAGAGTTTATAGGTAAGAGGGGGAAAATGGTCGCCTCTGCGGCCGGGTTCCTCTTGCCGGTGCAAAGTTACAACACGAAATCGCGTTTGAATGCTGTTTTTGTACAAATGGCAAAAAAAATTTTTGGCGGGTTGCACCACGTTCAGACACTAACTGATTGTCGTCTGTAATGAGTGCAAGCCGCCATACGGCAGGTTGATGGATTTTGCGGGCTTACCCCGGGTACGGCGCTGCGCGCCTTAACCCGGGGCTATCCGGATTTTACCCGCCATGCGGCGGGTAATGGGACGGTCAGGTGCCGAGAAGGGCGTCGGGTGGTGCTATGAGGTAGAGGTGCTCGCGGGCGCGGCTGACGGCGGTGTAGAGCCAGCGGTAGAGTTCGGCGCCGAGGGCGTCGTCGGGGATGTAGCTAAGGTCGACGAACACGTTTTTCCACTGGCCGCCCTGGGCCTTGTGGCAGGTCATTGAGTAAGCGTACTTCACCTGCAGGGCGTTCCAGTAGGGGTTGTCGCGCAGCTGACGCACCAGTTGCTCCGGGGCGCCAGCCATACCGGCCTCGCGTGCCAGCTCGCAGCAGAGCTGCTGCATGCGCTCGTAGGGCATGGCGGCCGTCTCGGAGGCGAGGGTGTCGAGCATAAGCTTGGCGTCGAACTCGGCCTCGCCGCCGCTGCCGCCCACGGCCAGGCGCACGTCGGCGAACTGAAGGCCGTAGCGCCACTCCGTGCCGTAGAGGCGCACGACGCGCACTATGTCGCCGTTGGCTACGAAATCGAGTCCGCGCACCTGCCGCGCCCAAAAGTAATTGTTTTTCGCCACGATGAGCATTTCGTCGCGGGTGAGTATCTCCTCGCGGTAGAGCACCTCACCGCGGATGGCACGGTTGTAGTCGGTGGCGCGGCGGTTGCTGCGCGAGATGAGCAGCGTTTCCTCCAGGCCGTCGCGCGCATAGGCCGTATCGAGCACTTCGGGGAGGTCCTCGCCGCTGACGATGCTGACGTCCGGGAAGCCGTCGGCGCGCAGCTGCGGCACGGCCGAGGCGCCTGCGGCGAGCGCGCGGCGCAGGGCGGTGGCGTTGCTGAGGATGCCCGAGCGTGCGCCCTGGCGCATGGTGGCCGTCATGGTGGCGCGCGAAGGGCGCAGCCCCATGCTGCGGAGCACGTCGGGATTCATGGCCGGCGACTCGGCGGAGCCTACGGGCGGCAGCTGGGCTGTATCGCCTATGAGTATCAGGCGGCAGTTGTCGCCTGTGTAGACGTACTGAACGAGGTCCTCCAGCAGGTTGTAGCGCTCGCCGGTGTCGGCGCCTCCGATCATGGACGCCTCGTCGACTATGAAGATGGTGTTGGCGGCTCGGTTCTCCACGAGTGCGGGACCGTCGCCGGCCTGCGCGGCGGCGGTGTGACGATAGATGCGGCGGTGGATGGTGTAGGCCGGGCGCTGCGCAAAGGTGCCGAACACCTTGGCCGCACGACCCGTGGGAGCCATGAGCACACAGCTCATGCCCACCGCCGGAAGGGCACGCACCAGTGCGCCCGTGAGCGACGTCTTGCCAGTGCCGGCGTAGCCGTTGAGTATGAATGCCGCCGTCTCCGGCACGCCGGGAGCGCAGAAACGCGACAGCGCGCCGATGACGGCGCGCTGCTGCGGGTTCGGCTCATAAGGCAGGTTGCGGATTATCTCCGCCGCAAACTCCTCCGAGGTCATCTCACTTTCTGACGCTCCATTCCCAGCCGTCCTTGGTATCCTTGACGTCGAAGCCGATGGCAGCGAGGCGGTCGCGGATAAGGTCGCTGGTGGCCCAGTCCTTGTTTTTCTTGGCCTGGGCGCGCATTTCGAGAATGAAGTCGACGGCCTGTTCGAAGGGCTTGGTGTCGGCTCCCTGCTGCGCGGCTGCACCCTCGGGCAGGATGCCGAGGATGTCGGTCATGTAGGTGTCGACGATGCGGCGCAGGCCCTCGATGTCGGCGGCGCTGAGGCGCAGCGAGCCGTCGTTGGCCTTGTTGACGGTGGATGCGATGTCGAAGAGTCCGGCGATTACCAGCGGCGTGTTGAAGTCGTCGTCCATGGCCTGCTGCAGGCGTGCCTCGATGGCGGCGAGGTCCAGGGCGTCGGCGTCGACGGCCGGCTTCAGGGCGCAGAGACGGCGGTAAGCCTCGTTGAGGCGCGCGAGGGCCTTCTCGGAAGCCTGCAGGGCCTCGTTGCTGAAGTCGACGGTGCCGCGGTAGTGGGCCTGGAGGATGAAGAAACGGATAGTCATGGGCGAGTAGGCCTGCTCCAGCAGCGGGTGCGAGCCGGTGAAGAACTCGTCGAGGGTGATGAAGTTGCCGAGCGACTTGCCCATCTTCTGTCCGTTGATGGTAATCATGTTGTTGTGCATCCAGTAGCGGACGGCGTCGGCGCCGTTGTGGGCGACGCTCTGCGCAATCTCGCACTCATGGTGGGGGAACTTGAGGTCCATGCCGCCGCCGTGGATGTCGAAGACCGTGCCGAGGTACTTCTCGCTCATGGTGGAGCACTCGAGATGCCAGCCGGGGAAGCCTTCGCTCCATGGCGACGGCCAGTGCATGATGTGCTCCGGCGCGGCCTTCTTCCAGAGGGCGAAGTCGGCGGGATTGTGTTTCTCGCTCTGTCCGTCCAGCTCGCGGGTGGCCGAGAGGAGCTCGTCGATGTTGCGTCCCGAGAGGCGCCCGTAGCCGTGGTCGGCGTTGAACTTGGGCACGTCGAAGTAGACGGAGCCGTCGCTTACGTAGGCATAGCCGGCGTCGAGAATCTTCTTTATGTACTCTATCTGCTCGATGATGTGGCCTGAGGCATGGGGCTCGATGTCGGGGGGCAGCACGTTGAGGGCGTCCATGGCACGGTGGTAGCGCGTGAGGTAGTGCTGCACCACCTCCATGGGCTCAAGCTGCTCCAGGCGAGCCTTCTTGGCAATCTTGTCCTCGCCGTCGTCGGCGTCGTGCTCCAGATGGCCCACGTCGGTGATGTTGCGCACGTAGCGCACCTTGTAGCCGAGGTAGCGCAGATAGCGGGCCACTACGTCGAAGGTGATGGCGGGGCGGGCGTGGCCCAGATGACCGTCGCCGTAGACGGTGGGACCGCACACGTACATGCCCACGCGGCCGGGCGTCAGCGGCTCGAAAGGCTGCTTGATGCGCCGCAGCGAGTTGTAGATGACGAGTTCGTTCTCCCTCATAGCCACAGATTTATGCCATGAACGGATTGGGGAGGTCGCCCTTGAGTCCGCCCTGCGGGCCCTTGGGCTGACGGGGCTTGATCTCGCCGAAGGTGGCCTCGTACTTGCGGAGATTGTCGGCGAGTGCAGCCATGAGGTTCTTGGCGTTCTCGGGCGTCATGATGATGCGGCTCTGCACCTTGGCCTGAGGCATGTTGGGCGCCATGGCGATGAAATCAACGAAGAATTCGTTGGGTGAGTGGCTGATTACGGCGAGGTTGCTGTAGTGTCCGGCGGCCACTTCGGGAGTGATTTCTATCTTGAGTTCCTTTTTGTTTTCCATGTCTAATGTCGTTTAAATATTATTCAATAGGCTTGATGGTGCCTGCGTCTATCTTGTTGAAGGTGAGGGTATCGAGGCCGGCGTCGTCCTTGTAGGCCACGCGTATGCCCTTGACGTCGGCAGGCGCGAGGACGTCGGTGACGTCGAAGCTGACGCGTCCCTGACGGTACTCACCCTCCTGCACGTCGCTTTCGATAAAGAGGGCGAGGACGGGATAGGCGGGGTCCTTGGTGTTGGCTTCCTCGGTGAGGCAGAGGTTCTTGAGGTTACGGCTGACGGGTATGCGGAAGACCATGTTGAGGTAGCCTCCGGTGCGCTTCATCTCCTCCATCTTGACGGGAGTGGAGAGGCGCGCACTGTTGGCCGCGGTGGCCTCGACGGGCTTGCCGCCTGTGACGTTGACGAAGTTGTAGAGCTTGCCGGCACCGCTGACGTACTGCTTGCCGCTTTCGGTGGTGTAGGCCATGAAGACACGGTCGCCGGTCTTTATCTGCTTGTCGGTGAACGTCTGTGCGAAGGTGATGACGGCGCTGCCGGCGTCGCCCTCGCGCTGCACGGTGAAGCTGCATGCCGAGGCATCGGAGCCGTTGTAGGTGGCGAAGTTGTAGAAAGCGCCGGTGGGCAGCGGCGGATTGACGGGCGTGCTGTCGCTGTCGGCGCAGGAGGCGATGCCGAAGACGGCAAGGACAGCGGCAGAGGCAGCCAGGAGAGTTTTTAATGCGTTCATTGTGTGATAATTGTACTGTTATTGGAATCGGCCGGCGCGGCTATGCGTCCGTCGGCCATGCGTATGGTGCGGTCGCAGTCGGCCGCGAGAGTTTCGTCGTGAGTGACAATGAGGAAAGTGGCGCCGAGGTCGCGGCGCAGGTCGAAGAAGAGGCGGTGCAGCTCGGAACGGTTATGCGAGTCGAGGCTGCCCGAGGGCTCGTCGGCGAGGATGACCGAGGGGCGGTTGACAAGTGCGCGGGCCACGGCTCCGCGCTGGGCCTCGCCGCCGGAAAGCTGCGCGGGGGGGTGGTCGGCACGGTCGGCGAGGCCGAGGTAGCCGAGTAGCTCCTTGGCACGGACGAAGGCCTCGCGGCGCGGACGTCCGGCAATGAGCGCGGGCATGGCGACGTTCTCGGCGAGGGTGAACTCGGGGAGGAGGCGGTGGAGCTGGAAGACGAAGCCTATGTGGGCGTTGCGGAAGCGCGAGAGCTCGCGGTCGCCGAGGCTGAGGACGTCGGTGCCGTCGTAGAGCACGCTGCCGCGGTCGGGGCGGGAGAGTGTGCCGAGTATCTGTAGGAGTGTGGTCTTGCCGGCGCCGCTGGCTCCGACGAGGGCGACGATCTCACCGGCGGCGACTGAGATGTCGACGCCTTTCAGCACCTGAAGGTTGCCGAAGCTTTTGCAGATGTCGCGTGCCTGTATCATTTGAAATGCAAAAATACGCATTTTGAATCAGTCGGCAAGCGGTTTTTAGAAATTTTAGTTTATAAAGTCATATAAATCATATAAGTCATATAAGTTATATATTTCGTATGTTATTTTTGTTATTTGTGTATTTTTGTATCTATTGCGCCATCCCGTGCGGGGATTGGCGAGTTTTTTGTAACTTTGGGGCATGAACGAGAAGTTTGCCGATGTGATAGTGCCGGTGCCGCTGAATGCGAGTTTCACGTATGCGGTGCCGGAGGAACTGCCGGGGGCGGAAACGCTCCGGGCGGGCAGCCGCGTGCTCGTGCCATTCGGCACGAGGCATCTCTACACGGGCATCGTGGAGGCTCTGCACACCACGCGGCCGGAGATGCCGCAGGTGAAGGAGATAGCGGCTGTGCTGGACCCGGCACCGGTGGTGCGCCGTCCGCAGCTGCAGTTCTGGCACTGGCTGGCCGACTACTATCTATGCGGCATCGGCGAGGTGATGAAGGCGGCGCTGCCTGCGGGCCTCAAGGTTGAGAGCCGGACGCAGGTGGAGCCGGCTGCCGACGCCGCGCCGGAGGTGCTGGCCGACCTTACGGCTGCGGAGGCTGAACTCGTGGCCCTGCTGCGGGAGAAAGGCCACCTGACGCCCGACGAGATACACAAGGCCACGGGCCGGGGCGCCGAGGCCACGGTGGCGGCACTGGTGGAGAAAGGCGTCCTGGTGGTGAGCGAGCGCGTGGGCGAGCGCTACCGCGCCGTGCGGCGGCAGTATGTGGAGCCGGCATTCGCGCGCGGCGACGCCGAGGCCTTGGCCGAGGCGTTCCGGGCCGTGACGCGCAGCAAGGCCATGCTGCCGCAGGAACGCATGCTGGCAGCCCTGCTGGAGATGAGCCGCTTCAACCGCGCCGGAGAGCCGACCGAGCCCGTGGAGCGTACGACGCTGCTGGAGCGCACGGGAGGCACATGGACCACGGTGCAGCAGCTCGTGCGCAAGGGCCTGGCGCGTGTGAGCGTGCGCGAGGTGGGCCGTTTCAGCTACGACGCCTCGCAGCCGGCGGCGCCGCTGCCAGTGCTGAGCGAGGCACAGGCCGAGGCCGCCGCGGCGGTGCGCGGCGGGTTCCGCGACCACGGCGTGGTGCTGCTGCACGGCGTCACGTCCAGCGGCAAGACTGAGATATACATCCACCTGATAGACGAGGTGCTGCGTCAGGGACGCCAGGCGCTGATGCTGGTGCCGGAGATAGCGCTGACAACCCAGCTGACACGGCGGCTGCAGCGCGTGTTCGGCCGGCGGGTGGTGATCTACCACTCCAAGTTCAGCGACAACGAGCGCGTGGACATATGGCGGCATCTGCTGGGCACGTCCGACCCTTACGTCATCATCGGGGCACGTTCGGCGGTGTTCCTGCCTTTCGCGCGGCTGGGACTGGTGATAGTGGACGAGGAGCACGAGCAGAGCTACAAGCAGTTCGACCCGGCGCCGCGCTACAACGCCCGGGACGCGGCCATCATGCTGGCCCACATGCACGGGGCGAAGACGCTGCTGGGCAGCGCGACGCCCTCGGTGGAAAGCTACTACAAGGCCACGGAGGGCGGAAAGTACGGACTGGTGGAGCTGACGCGGCGCTACGGCGACGTGAGCCTGCCGGCCATACAGGTCACCGACATGCGCCGCGAGCAGGAACGGCGCAGCGTGGACGGCACGCTGGCCCACTCCACGATAGGGCTTGCGCGGCGCGAGCTGGAGGCGGGCCGTCAGGTGATATTCTTCCACAACCGGCGGGGATTCTCGCCGCGGGTGCGCTGCCGGCTGTGCAGCTATGTGCCGCGCTGCGAGCACTGCGACGTGGCGCTGACCTACCACCGCAGCCGGGACATGCTGGTGTGCCACTACTGCGGGACCGCCTACCCCGTGCCCCGCGTGTGCCCGCAGTGCGGCGAGGCGTCTATACAGGTCAGCGGCTACGGCACGGAGCGCGTGGAGGACGCCATCGCCGGGGAGTTCGCGGGCAACGCCACGCTGCGCATGGACCTGGACACGACGCGCGCCCGCGACGGCTACGACCGCATCATCGACGCGTTCTCGCAGCACAAGGCCGACATCCTGGTGGGTACGCAGATGGTGACGAAAGGTCTTGACTTCAGCGACGTAGGAATGGTGGCAGTGGTGAATGCCGACAATGTCATCTTCTACCCCGACTTCCGGTCGTCGGAACGGGCGTTCAACATGCTGGAGCAGGTGGCCGGGCGCGCGGGGCGCCGCGGCGAGCCCGGGACGGTAGTGGTGCAGACCTACACGCCGGAGCATCCCGTGATACGCTTCGTGCAGGAGCATGATTTCAAGGGTTTCTATGCCAACGAGATAGAGGAACGGCGGGCGTACAATTATCCGCCATTCACGAGGATGATATACGTAATGCTGCGCCACCGCGACGACCGCGTGCTGGACGAGCAGGCGCGGGCCTACGCCGAGGCTCTGCGACGTCTGTTCGGGACGCGTGTGGCGGGTCCGGAGCCGCCGGGGGTGGCACGGGTGCAGAACCTGTACATCCGCCGGATAATGCTGCGGGTGGAGTGCGGCGCGTCGATGCCGCGCGTGAAGGAGATACTGCGGGAGCTGCATGCCGGGCTGAGCGCGGCGGGACGGCTGCGCGGCACCATCATTCACTACGATGTGGATCCATATTAGTTTATAGTTGAGAGTTTATAGGTAAGAGGGGGGGGTGCTTTTTCGGTAATACATATATTATATGTATCTTTGCAGACAAAACCACGACATCATGGCCGACCACGACATCATATTCCGATATTTTCCGCAGATGGACGCAGAGCAGCGCAGCCGCATCGAAGCCCTCGACGCCCTCTACCGCGAATGGAACGCACGCATCAACGTCATCTCCCGCCGCGACATAGACAACCTCTACACCGCCCACATACTCCACAGCCTCGCCATCGCGGCTTTCCTGGGTCCCCTCGAGCCGGGCACCACCTTCCTCGACATGGGCACGGGCGGCGGCCTGCCGGGCATACCGCTGGCGATAGCCTACCCTGAGTGCAGCTTCCACCTCATCGACCGCATAGGCAAGAAGATACGCGTAGCCACGGAGATAGCCTCGGCACTGGGGCTGCGCAACGTCACCTTCCAGCACGGCGACATAGGCGAGTGCCGCGAACGCTACGACTACGTAGTCAGCCGCGCCGTCATGACCCTGGACGCCCTCGTGCCCCTCATCACAAAAAATGTGCGGCGCGGACGCCGCGGCGTGAACCGATACGCCGACGGACTTGTTTGCCTCAAGGGGGGCGACCTCTCGGCCGAGATAGCCGCCACGCGCCGCCCCGTGCTGGAGTATGACCTGCGGGAGTTCATCCCCGAGGACTGCTTCGACACCAAGAAACTGATTTACGTCCCCTTTGACTGACACGGCCATGCTGCACATCAAACAATTCGTATTCAACCCCTTCGACGAGAACACCTACCTCGTCAGCTCCGACACCGACGGCGGCCACGACGCCATAGTCATCGACCCCGGCATGTACAACGACGCCGAGGCCAAGCGATTCGACGACTACGTCAAGGAAAACAATCTGAGCATCAAAGCCATAGTGCTTACCCACATACACCTCGACCACTGCTTCGGCGCCATGCGTCTGCACCGCCTGACGGGCGCGCCCGTGATGGCCTCGACTGCCGACGCGTTCCTCTCCACGAGCCTTGCCGACCAGGCGCGCCGCTTCGGCCTGCGCATGGGCCGCGACGAGGCCGTCAGCATCGACACGCCGCTGCACGACGGCGACACCGTGGCCGTAGGCTCGGACTCGCTGACGGTGCTGACCGTGCCGGGCCACAGCCCCGGCGGAATAGCCCTGTACAGCGCCGAGGGCGGCGTGGTGTTCAGCGGCGACAGCCTTTTCCGCCGTTCCATCGGCCGTACCGACCTGCCCGGCGGCAGCTCGCGGACGCTCGTCGACAGTGTCCGCAACCGGCTGCTCTCGCTGCCGCCCGACACGCTCGTGCTGCCCGGCCACGGCCCCTCCACTACGGTGCGGGAGGAGACCCTCGGCAACCCGTTTGTACGGTGAGAGTCTCAGGTCTTGGGTCTGAGGCTTAGAGATTAGTTTATAGAGGGTGGATGGCGGGGATTATCGATACAAAAATACAGAAAGAACAAAAACAACAGACTTTTATTGTTTATTACTCTGTTATTTCTGTATCTCTGTATTTTTGTTTCCCTACCGCCAAGCTTTTAGTTGATAGTTGAGAGTGTATAGGCAAGAGGGGGGGACTGGGCTTTAAGTGAGCAGCCTGCCATGGCGATATACATAGAGACATAAGGTCATAAGCGACATAAGAACAAAAAATATGTCGCCTCTGACCTTATGTCATTGTATTTCTCGCTTTGCCGATAACTTTTTGTAACTTTGTAGCTATAAAAGCAACCTCTATGGAAAATACGGAAAACAACAATATTATGGAGCCGCTGGAAAATGGCAATAATACGACATTGTTGCCGATTGAAAATCTGATTCACATGATTCGTGGTCAACAGGTAATGATTGATAGCGATCTGGCCCGATTATACGGTGTGGAAACTCGTGCTCTGAACCAGGCTGTAAAACGTAATATTGAGCGATTCCCGGGAGATTTCATGTTTCAGCTCACAAAGGACGAATGTTTAAGATCACAAATTGTGACCTTAAACGTGAATAGAGGACATCATCTAAAATATATGCCTTATGCCTTCACCGAAAACGGTGTCGCTATGCTCAGCAGTGTGCTACGATCCCAAGCCGCTATAGAGGTAAATATCCGGATAATGAGGGCCTTTACTTCAATGCGCAGCTTCATGTTGAACAATGCACATGTTTTCCAGCGCCTTGAGGCTGTGGAGCACCATCAATTGCTGATGCAGAAGCATCTCTCCGACACTGACCGAAGAATTGACGAGATACTGACGCGCCTTGATGACAAAGAATCCGAGCCGATAGAGGGATTTTTCTTTGAAGGGCAGATATTCGATGCATATTCTCTTATTTCTGATTTAATTAGAAAAGCAATAAAAAGAATCGTACTTATAGACAACTATGTGGATGACCGCATCCTGAAAGTACTGACAAAACGCGGGGATGGTGTGTTGGCAACAATATTTACCGACCCACACCATTCTCAGATTACCAATGATCTGCGACGCCATAACGCCCAGTATCCGCGAATAGAGGTGAAACATTGCATAAATGTGCATGACAGGTTTCTGATAATTGACGATACGGTCTACTTCATAGGAGGATCTATAAAGGATCTTGGAAAGAAGATTGTTGCTTTCAGTCAGATGCATCAGAATCCTGAAAGTATTTTGGAACGACTTCGATAATCTTGAAGTCGCAATCTGCGAACTCAAACCATCGTTTGGGGCACTTTCCGTTGAGATTGGTTTGAGTGGAGATTTAAGTCTAATGTCAGGGGCTAAGGCATAGATATATAATGGACATATATAGGCAAGAGGGGACGGGGGTTTGAGTGAGCAGCCTGCCATAACGAGGTAACTTTCCCTCTTACATATCCTCTCTCAACGCGGATTGTTTCCGTTTTAGCGGACACTAATATTTTTTTCTTTTGTCCCTTTTGACATTTTGTCCTTATGTATCTCGTCAGCCGTAGTAACTTCCCCTCTTACCTATCCCCTCTCAACTATCAACTAATCCGAAAAAGTTAAAAACTGAATTTTATTGCATAATAAAAATAAAAGTCTTACCTTTGCAGCATGAAAAGGAAGGCAACAATATCCAGCGCCTATCTCTCTTTCTCGAGAGAATATGTGGCAGCTATCCGGTCCAAGATGCGCGCGACGCATTCCGGCACCCTATCCTTTCACGCTTTCCGCACTCCTGCATAAGGCCTGAGCCTTGACGCGCGAGTGCGCTTTTTTTGCATCATCATGCACGGCAGCCCTCGGGTAGCGCTGCTTCGCTTTCAATAAACAACATAAGTCCACCGACAATGAACATTCTCGACTTCCTTCGGGAGCATCCGCAATGGTACGTCAGTGTAAGCTACACCGATGGCTACGGCGTGCACGTTGACGTGGGACTCGACGAATAATAGAAAACACACTAAACCAATTCAATAAACAACATTTCTTATGAAAAAACTTCTACTCACACTCCTGCTGCTCTTCTCCGTGGGGATGGTAGCAAAGGCGGAAACGGACGAGCTGACGACAGCGCTACTTCCAGGTAGCGGTACAAGTTATGCTAATACTCGAACCTATACATCGACAGAAAGCGGCCTCTCGTATAAAATGGGGGCAGCCATCAACGGGAGCAACTTCCAACAGCGGGGAGGTAAAGGCAGCTTCTTTGAAATCACAGCAAACACCAACGGTGTAAAAATTACAAAAGTACAGCTTGTAGACCTATCCAATAAAACAGCAAGCAATTTCAATGGTAAAGCAAGTGATTCTCAGCTCATAGTAAATGTATCCAAGGCCGGAAGTGGTACCGGAACAATTTCCGGAGGTACTGATGTTGCACTTAGTGGCGACTCTTTTGAGCCCAACAACACTTTCTTCTCATACTACGTAAAGTCTGCGGCATCATTGTTCACTTTCTCCAAGATAATTGTTACATACGAGAAGGCCGCCCCTGCCGAAAAGGTGACTCTTGAAGATGCCAACCTTGAAGTAAAGGCCGGAGAGTCGGTGCTTGAAAACGAGGCTGAACTTGATGCCAACACGACCATCAGCTGGAAATACAACTACACCGGTGAAGTTGCCAACCCCGACATCACCTACTCCTACAGCGTTGACGGCGGCGAGGATGTAGAAGGCAACGAATACACCTACACCGGCGAGAAAGACGTAGTGCTTACCGTAAAGGCTACCTCTGAGAACTCCATAAGCAAGACTGTAAAGCTGCTTAAGAAATATCCTACTGTATGCCCCGAACCCGTATTCAACGTTGAAGACGGTGCAAAGGTTTACGCAGGTCAGGCTGTGACAGTATCCTGCGAAGGTGCTGACATCGAATGGACTGTCAACGATGCAGCCATCACGGGCACGAGCTACACCATCTCAGAAACCGTAGGCACTCAGCTCACATTCTATGCCCTCGCAAGCATCGAAGGACGCAATCCCTCAACCGGCAATATCGAGACACTCACAGCAGAAAAGGAAATTACTGTGACTGTGGATGAAGCTACGGAGGCATTATTCGACTTCGTTGGTGGCAACACATACGGACTGACTTCTCAAACAAATAGTAGCTCATATGAAACAGCCATAACTGAAATATCAAATGGCATTGTAGCGATCAGCTTCAGCGGTGAACACTATCGCTATTGGGCTAACGACAAGACTTTGCGAGTTCAGGCTGACACGAAATTCACTATCAACGTACCTGACGGATATTATATCACCAATATTGATATGACCGGTACGAGTGCAAGCAACGTTAACACCGGTACCTTCAACCGAGGTAATTGGACCCCGACCACTGGCTCATTCGATTCAAGTGTTATATTCTCTCCGACAACAACAACAAAAATTGAAACCATTACCGTCCAGTACGCCAAACTTACTCCCACGCTTGAAGGTGATCCCACCATCAACGTTACCCACGCAAGCAAAAAGGGTGTGCTGATTGTGGAGTACAGCTTCAATATTGCCAACCATAACGGAAAACCCGTAGAGGTAACCGCTACCATCGACGGCAAGGAGCATATCGCATTTGTTGATGCAACTCCCGCCAATGCTCCCGCCCGCGTAGCCGGCGAATCCACCACAATCAGCGGCACTCTGCGCGCAGAGCATGCCGACCTTGTGAACGCGAGCAACCTTAATGTCAACCTCAAGGCCACACTCGACGGTCAGGAATTCTTCACCCGTCAGGCTACGGTAACCACTACCACCGGCATCGAGGACGTAACGGTTGAGGGCGAAGGCGAGGCCGAGTACTTCAACCTCCAGGGCCTGCGCGTAGCTCAGCCCGAAGCCGGTCAGCTCTACATCAAGCGTCAGGCCGGTAAGGCCGTGAAGGTCCGCTTCTGATCTGAATCCTCCCCCTATACAAATCGCCCTCTGCCGCCCCGCGGCCGAGGGCGATTTTCTATAATGTGTTATGCTCCACATACATGGAGGCGGATGCACCGGGGTGCATCCCTACAGTTCATTTGTAGCCAATGCGTTAAAATGGCGCAACCCGCACTCGTCGCGGGTTGAATATGGTTAGCCGGTGGTTAGGGAGCGACCGCAGGGAGCGACGTACCACCGGTAGCGTCACCAACATGAATCAACCCGCCGCATGGCGGGTTGCACGACGTCCGGGTTTATTGTCAGATTTTCAAAAGGTTTCGCGGCTGCCAGAGGCTGTGCAACCCGCCATCCGGCGGGTTGATGCCCTTTACTGAACCTACCGCGGATACGGCGCTATGCGCCTTAATCCGCGGCTAACCGGATTTTACCCGCCATGCGGCGGGTATGCGTTTGATGCACTGCTAACTGATGGGGCATGGTTATCTGAAACCGCATTAAACCTCAGTGCGGCTGGTAGCTTTCATTTTATCGTACTGCAATATACTGCGTATATTATAGTTGTATGGCCCGAGGCCATATGTACGTTGTTTTACAGACAACTTTTCCGGTTCAAATAGGGGTGGGGGCACGGGCTGTATGGGAACCGGCATCGGAAGCCCGCGGAGCGCGGCGGGCAATTTTCAGCCCATGCGTGAGGAGGCGCAGCCGACGAGCCATGGGTTGCGGGGTATAAATACCTGCGCAGCAAGCTCCGGCAGGATGCGCAGCTGCGCTTCTCCGGACGTTAGTCCGTGGAGCCGTCGGTGTGAGCCGCGACCAAGGTCCGCAAGCACGCGCTGTCGC
>ENA-UOJO01003694-UOJO01003694.1-human-gut-metagenome-genome-assembly--contig:-P57-NODE-3694-length-14130-cov-29.885187_pt1 | contig 14130 bp, 8 predicted proteins | sample MGYA00242351_ERZ723898 | MGnify/ENA metagenome assembly ERZ723898 | reverse complement strand
TTTCCGCTCTATCGCCCCTCATTTCTATTTTATCTTGTTTGTACCCCTTGTACACTGATGTTTTCATTTGTTTTGTAATATTCCTTTTACATTTGAACTGTCTCAAGATATTTTGAAACAATTCGATGTTGCTCTTCGATTGGCGGAATTGGAATCAATAACAACGCAAGTTGATTAAGATAAAATCCCTTCTGTGCCGTTCCAGTTGCCTCACGAACAATTTTTTGCTGAATATATGCGGAATCTAGGCAATACTTTAAATAGTAATTAAAAATTAACGTGTGAATAACGGAAACGCTTCGTTGAAAGCAAATATTTAATCCGCCTTCATAAACGCAACTTCTTCCAAGAGAACCAACAGACGTAAAGAAAATATCTCCAGTTGCAGCGTTCGTTCTTTCATTTTCCTTGTCGAAAATGTTTTTCTCTAAATAACGAACTTTTTCAAGTTCAACGATGCAATCATCGTTAATATTGGTTGATGAAACCATAACATATGTTGTTTCATAGGAACATCCTTTTGGAGGATTATGATCACCATCCACGAGTTTGGTACAAATAGACTCTAATCTTACCCACTCCCAACTCTCGGGGATGTCAAACGGCACTTCATCTGCAATGCAGACAGGCTCATTTTTGCCGACCTTCTCATAAGGCAAATTATCGGCTCCACGGAAAATCACAGATGGATTCTTTTCCTTTTTGATTTTGCCCTCTTTGATAAGCTGTTCTTTCTCTGCACGAATGCGTTCCAGCAGCACAGAAGCAGGCTCGTCATTGGGGTCTTGCGGAACAAGTTTGCCCTGCACTGCCATTTGCAGAATGGAATTTTTCAGTTGCTGTCCTGTCATTTTTTCTTCCTTATCTATGTGGCTCAGTCCTGTGCATCAAGGTCAATGCCCAGAATCTCCGTGATCTGAGCAAGGATTCGGTCAATGTCTGCGTTCAGGCTGGCGCGCTTCTCCTGATACTGCTGAATCAGCTCCTTGGGTGGTAAGATTTCCTCTTCCTCATGCGGATAGCCACACAAATCAATATTGTAGTTGCGGTCTTTGATTTCCTGCACGGTATACTTTTTGGCCTTGTCAAACCCGTCCAACTGAATTTCTTTGCGGTCTCTCCACCATTCTACCGCAGGGGCAAAGTGTTCCAACTTCATAGGCTTGGTCTTGCTGAAATGCTTGTAGCCTTTCGGCATATCCAGACGATAGAACCAGGTTTCCTCTGTCGGGCCAGTATGGTCAAAGAACAAAATGTTGGTCGTAATCGATGTATATGGGGAGAACACACTACCCGGCATACGGATGATGGTATGGACATTGAACTCAGAGAACAGCTTCGTCTTGATTGCTACTTTGGCATTGTCTGTGCCAAACAGGAAGCCATCCGGCAGAATGACAGCTGCGCGGCCATTTTCCTTCAGTCGATACATAATAACGGACATGAACAGGTCAGCCGTTTCGCTGCTGGCAAGGTCAGCCGGAAAATGGTTCTTAATTTCCGGCTTTTCCGATCCACCATAGGGAGGATTCATCAAGATAACGTCTACCTGATCGTCCTCGGTATAGTCCAGAACATCTCGGAGAAGTGTGTTATCATGGAACACCTGCGGCACATCCACATCATGCAGCAGCATATTAGTGATGCAAAGAATATACGGAAACTGTTTCTTTTCAACTCCGTAAATGGAATTATTACACAGGTTCTCGTCAGTTGTTGTTTGAATTTTTTGACGCAAAACTTTCAGCCAGCTGGTAAGAAAGCCACCTGTGCCGCATGCAAAATCGGCCATCTTTTCACCGATTTGCGGGTCGATCATCTGCGCCATAAAATCAGTAACAGCGCGTGGCGTATAGAATTCGCCAGCAGAACCGGCACTTTGTAACTCCCTTAAAATTGTTTCATAGATTCCAGCAAATACTCGACTTTCTTCATATTCGTCAAATTTGATATCATCAATTTCATTTATGATTTGTCGAAGCAAAACGCCATCTTTCATATAGTTGTTTGCATCTGCAAAGGTAGTCTGCACGATTGCTTTTTTGATGGGCGTGGAAGCGTCCACAGGCAGCTTTTTCAAGGTGGGGAACAGCGTATTGTTGACAAATTCCAAGAGAGTATCGCCCGTCATACCTTTCCCGTTTTTAGCGTGCGCCCAGTTGCGCCAGCGGCAAGACTCGGGAATTATGGATTGATATGATTCCTTGCTGTCAAAAGTCGTATTCCACTCATCTTCTTTAGAATCATATACTTTCAGAAAGAGCATCCATGCAATCTGCTCAATGCGCTGTGCATCACCATTGATGCCTGCATCGTTCCGCATAATATCGCGGACACGCTTCACAAAATTCGATAAATTTCCCATTGTTATGCAATTTCTCCTTCATAGATTGCCTGTTCCAGTTCCTTAACAGCTTTCAGATACCCGTCTTTCCCACCAAAGTAGGAGGCAATCTTTTGGGGCTTGCCCATTTTCAAGAACGGGTCAAGCCGCAGAATTTCCGTTTTCTCAATTTCATAAATGCCAGTATTCATATACTTGTCCAGAAGTGCCTCCAGAACATCTCTTGCTGCACCGCTGTATTTGCTTAGAAAGTCGCGTTTTTTGACATTTTCTGCTCGTTCTCTGCGCGTCAAAGGCTTTTTATCAAACGCAACATGGCAGATAAAGTCAAAGTCGTCCACATCCGTCATATTCTGGTCGGCCTTTAGTGCTTCAAGGTCAATACCATGCTCCAAAAGAAGCTCCCGGATTTTTTCTTTCTTTTCTTCAGCAGACCATTGACGGATAAAATTGTCCAGTGAAGCGTACGAGCCACGGATATTTTCTTTCGTGTAGTCAATAATGCTTTCCTGCCGGAGCAGTTTCCCGCCTGCATCATAAATAGAAGCCGTTTTGTAGATGATCTCCACCCGACAGCCGTCTTTATCAACGATTGGTTTGGGTTTCTTGGGGTCTGGCGGCGTGGGAGGGTCAGATGTTCCTGAGCCCTTTTTCGGTACAGGCTTATCGTTCTCTTTTTCGGAATCGAAGTCCTCGTTCATTTCAATCGGACCATCCCAATCCGGGTCCGCAAAAAGTCGGCTCACATTTCGGAAATCCATCACAACAAAATGGGTCTTGCCTTCTTTTTCGCGCAGACGGGTTCCGCGGCCAATGATCTGCTTGAATTCAGTCATAGAGCCAATCATTTCATCCAAAACAATCAGCTTTGTCATCTTGCAATCCGAACCCGTGGAGAGCAGCTTGGAGGTAGTCGCAATAACAGGATATTTCGAGCCAACAGAGATAAAATAATCCAGCTTACTCTTTCCATAAGTATCGCTGCCTGTAATGCGGACAACATAATCGGGATTCTGCTTCACCATGTCAGCGTTCTGGTTTGCCAAAGCCATCCGCATACGCTCTGCCGCTTCTTCGGTTGGGCAGAACACGATGGTTTTGGCCATACGGTCGGTACTTTTCAAGTACCGCGTGATTTCAGCAGCAACTTGATTGATACGATCTTCTATAATGATGTTGTAGTCGTAATCGCTATTTGTATAAATGCGATCTTCGATTTCGTTTCCGTAAATATCGCGCTGGCCCTTGCGAGGACGCCATCCCTCACCAATGTCCGTCATAACATTGATTACTTTAAAAGGCGCAAGAAAACCGTCCTCGATTCCTTCTTTCAGGCTGTAAGTATAGATGGGTTCGCCAAAATAGTCGATGTTTGAAACATATTTGGTTTCTTTAGGCGTAGCAGTCATGCCGATTTGCGTAGCAGAGGCAAAATATTCCAGAATTTTGCGCCAATTACTTTCTTTCTTCGCAGAGCCTCGGTGACACTCATCGACAATAATCAGGTCAAAGAAATCCGGGCTAAAGAGCTGTGACAGCTTATCGAGTGCATTTTCGGCGTTCTCATCCTGTTCTTCGTTCTTTCCTGCAAGCTGCTGATAGAGAGAAAAATAGACCTCATAAGAAGTAATTGTGCGAGGGTCGTCCTTAGAAAAATTCACCTTATGAATGACCTTTTCCAGCGGCGCAAAGTCCTGTTGGATAGACTGGTCAACAAGATTGTTGCGGTCTGCAAGATAAAGAATCTTTTTCTTTAAGCCACTTTTGAGCAGCCGATACACAATTTGAAATGCCGTATAAGTTTTACCTGTACCAGTTGCCATTACCAGCAAAAGCCGATTTTGCCCTTTTGCAATCGCGTCCAATGTACGATTGATGGCAATGCGCTGGTAATAGCGCGGTGGGTAAGTTTTCTGGCTGCTATAATACGGCTGTGCAATCATTTTCTCCTGTACATCCGTCAAACCAGCTCCATTGTTTACACTGGCTTTGTACCGTTCAACCAGTTCCTCTTCTGTTGGGAATTCGTCAAGGCCAAAGGTGCGTTCTTTGCCCGTCAAGAAGTCATGTTCTGCAAAGCCATCCCCATTTGAGCTAAAGGCAAACGGAACATCCAACATCTGCGCATAGGTCATGGCCTGTTGCAATCCGTGGGAAACCGTATGATTGTTGTCTTTTGCTTCAACAATGGCAATCGGATTATTCGCGCTCAGGTAAAGCACATAGTCTGCACGTTTCGGCTTTTCACGGGCCACAATGTTACCTTTGAGATTGATACGGCCATCTGTGATTTTTGTTTCCAGCGTGATGTGCTGGTTGTTCCACTTTGCCGTGATTGCGGGTGTGATGTAGTGAAACTTAATATCTTCTTCGGACATTTGACTCTTTGAAAGCACCGCCATACAGACAACCTCCTGCATTGTAGAATCCCGAAAACTTCCAGATAATCAATATTATCGGAAGTTGTATGCCGCAACGACCTTTAAGGTTAAACTACTCCAATTATTACTATACCACGACTTGATTCGGTGGGCAACAAGACAATACCAGTATTTTTCCGAAATACTCTTAATATCTTCCAAACATGAAAAGCACCCCTGCCAATCCATGTGTTATCACACATTTCATTGACAGGGGTGCTTGCGTTTATTGTAGGCTGCTTTCTGTTTTACTGATGCAAATTATCAAATTTGGTGGTAAGTTGGTGGTAAATTCACATTGCTCCAGTATCGAACACCACGATTTCAAACGAAGCAAAGTCAATTTTTGCATTTTACTGTTCAATCGGCTTCATCGTGGGGAACAGCAGAACATCGCGGATGGAGGCGCTGTCGGTGAGCAGCATGACCAGGCGGTCCACGCCGAAGCCCAGGCCGCCCGTGGGGGGCAGGCCGTACTCCAGTGCGTTGACGTAGTCGTAATCCACCTGAGCCTTGCAGTCGGGCTCGATGGCCTTGCGCTCGGCGACCTGACGCTCAAAGCGGCCCTTCTGGTCGATGGGGTCGTTCAGCTCGCTGAAGGCGTTGCCGTACTCGGTGCAGTCGATAAAGTACTCAAAACGCTCGGTAAAGGCGGGATCATCCGGCTTGCGCTTGGCCAGCGGGCTGATCTCGACAGGGTAATCATAAATGAAGGTGGGCTGGATCAGCTTGTCCTCAACAAAGGCATCGAAGAACTCGGCCAGAATGGCACCCTTGGTGGGAACCTCGGGCAGCTCCACATGATGCTCCTTGGCAGAGGCAATGGCATCCTCGTCGGACTTCCAGTCGTTGAAGTCCACGCCGGAATACTTCTTGACAGCCTCCACCATGGTCAGGCGCTCCCAGTGGCTCATATCGATCTGCTTGCCCTGATAGGGAATGACCATGCTGCCGCAGATCTTGAGGGCAAGGCGCTTGTACAGCTCCTCCACCAGATCCATCATGCCGTGGAAATCGGTGAAGGCCTGATACAGCTCGATGCTGGTGAATTCGGGGTTGTGCTTGGGGTCCATGCCCTCGTTGCGGAAGATGCGGCCAACCTCATACACGCGGTCCATGCCGCCCACGATCAGGCGCTTGAGGTACAGCTCAGTCTCAATGCGCAGCACCATGTCCATGTTCAGGCTGTTGTGGTGGGTGTAGAAGGGGCGGGCAGAGGCACCGATCTCAAAGGGGGTCAGGATGGGGGTATCCACCTCCAGGAAGCCCTTCTCGTCCAGATAGGCGCGGATCTCCTTCAGGATCTGGCTGCGCTTGACGAAGGTGTCCTTCACCTCCGGGTTTGCGATCAGATCCACATAGCGCTGACGGTAACGCATCTCGGTATCGGTCAGGCCGTGGAACTTCTCGGGCAGGGGGCGCAGGCTCTTGGCCAGCAGGGTCAGCTCGGTGGCACGAACGCTCAGCTCGCCGGTCTTGGTGCGGAACACCTCGCCCTTGACACCGATGATATCGCCCACATCCAGCTTCTTGAAGGCGGCGTAGGCCTCCTCGCCCAGCTCGTCGCGGCGGACATACAGCTGGATATCGCCCTTGTCATCGCGCAGGTGGGCAAAGCTTGCCTTGCCCATCACGCGCTTGGACATCATACGGCCAGCCAGCGCGACCTGCTTGCCGCTGTCGGTCTCGTTGGGCAGATCTTTGAACTCTTCCTTCAGGTCGGCAGAGTATGCGTCCTGCGGGAACTTAGTCAGGGTGAAGGGGTCGTTTCCGGCAGCCTGCAGGTCGGCCAGCTTCTGGCGGCGCACCTGCACCTGCTCGCTCTCAGACAGGCCCTGAGCGGGGTTTCTCTTTTGCTCTTCCATGGTTTCCTCCCGTTCAGGCTCAGTTTGCGGCGTGGGTGATGGCCAGCACTTCGTACTCGACGGTCTGACCGGAGGGCAGCAGGACCTCAGCCTTCTCGCCCACGGCCTTGCCCAGCAGCGCGTGGCCCACGGGGCTCTCGTCGCTGATCTTGCCGTTGATGGGGTCAGCCTCGGTGCGGCCAACGATGTCGTACTCCTCGGCCTCATCGTCACCGATCATCTTGATGGAAACGTGGGTGCCAACAGCAACGCTGTCCACGCTCAGCTCGCTCTCGTCGATGATCACAGCGTTCTTGACCATCTGCTCCAGCTCGGTGATGCGGTTCTCCACCAGACCCTGGGTGTTCTTGGCTTCATCGTACTCGCTGTTCTCAGAAAGGTCGCCGTGGCTGCGGGCTTCCTTGATCTCCTCGGCCAGCTCCTTGCGGCGGACCGTCTTGAGATATTCCAGTTCGTCCTGCATCGCCTTCAGGCCGGAAGCGGACATCTTGATTTCTTGTGCCATTTTGGATCTTCTCCTTGTCTATTGGATTGGCGCAGCCGCAAAGCCGCGCACGAATGCTATTATGACTGTTCTATTATAATAGCAAGCCGGGAGCTTGTCAATAAAAACCACGGCGCTAGAGCGGAAAAAGCGGCGGTTTCGGCTCCCGCCCCTATGCAGAAGCGCCCCACCGGTTCCCCGGCAGGGCGCTTCCACAGGTTATTTGGGAATAGAGAATGGCTCGGTTATGGGGGCAACCCCCCAGTCGCTTTCAGCGACAGCCCCCGCTAATAGGGGGGCCCTTGGCATGGCGGAAAGTTTCACCTTTTTGCCAAGGCCGCCCCTATTAGGGGCGGTGGCATCCCGAAGGGATGACGGTGGGGTTTACTTTTCCTGTGCCTTATTCCACACGCGGATCACTTCAACACGGCTCACGGAATCGGTATCCACATAGGTCTCACCGTTGTCCTTTGCGGCCTTGAGCAGATCGTTTTCCACAGCCCAGGCAATGGCCTTCTGGGTATCGGTTGCATCGGCGGGCAGAACTGCGGCGGGTGCGGGCTTACCGGCATGGTTCCACACCAGCAGGGCCAGCTCGGCACGGTTTGTGGGGATGGCAGTACCAGCGGGCAGAGCGGTTTTCAGGTACAGCTCCGTGCCCAGCTGGTAGCCCTGCCATGCCAGAATAGCGGTGCCAGCAGCGGCAGTGCCGACCACGGCGGCGGTGCCCAGAATGTTGGGCTCGTCCTCCTCAATGGAGGCATCCTTTGTCATGGCTTCGATGGTCACGCCACCGTCAGGCATCTGGAACTTCAGGGGGTTGTTCTTGACATCCACATCCAGCGTCTTATCAGTGGTAATCGTCCACTGGTCAAATGCAACGGCATCGCTCTGGCTGGTGTAGGTCACGGTCACGTCAGCCTTTTCGGGCACTTTGGCGATCAGCTCGCCCTTGTCGTTCTTCTCAGCCTTGATCTCTTCGTCACCATTCTTAATGGTAACATCAGCGTTCTTGACGGTCAGGGTGTAGAGCTTGGTTGCAGGGGTCAGTTCGGCGGCCTCTTCGGCAACAACGATATCCGTGCTGCACTCACTCACAATCTTGTTCCCATTTTTCAGGGCAATACCAAAGGTATGCGTACCGGCCTTGCCATAGGTTACGTCCAGCTTGCGATTCTGGCCCATCAGCGGCATCAACTCGGAAATGGTGTATTCTTTCTTGTCCAGCACTTTGCCGTTCAGCATCACACTGGTAACATCATCATCGTAGGTCAGCGAAATCTTGATGTTGTCCTTATCTTGCATGAGCTTACTAAAATCATCGCCGGGAGTAACCGTGACATTCACATCAGCAGGGGTGTTGACCAGATAGTTACTCTTGGAAACTTTTGCAGTCAAAGAGGTATTCTGATATTCATGCCACTTCGCATAAAGAGTTATATTACCAGTGATGGCCTGATTATCATATTTGGTTTTGAAGTTTTCATCCATATACCAGCCATCAAATACCCATTCGCTGGTACTGTCGCTCAACTCAGGCAGGTCAGTAACAGAGTCACCGTATTCAACAGACTTGTCAGCAGGCTTTTCATCATGCCCATTGTTGTTAAAGGTCACAGTGTACTGATTCTTTTCCCACTTAGCATAATAAGTCTTACCAATTTCAGGGGTCGTTACTGCTTCACCGGTAGAATCAGCGTTTTCATACCATTTTGCGGTACATCCAGCCTTGGTTACGCTGTCAAAACCGGTCTTATCCGTATTGACTGTACCGTCCTTAACAACCATAACGATACCGTGACGATTCGAAATGCCAGTGTCACTCCCCGGAATTGCGTTTGTATCATTGACATAGATGACAGTAGAATCATTCATACCATCACCAAAGCAGCCATTTGCATAGCTGGTAATCTTTTTGCAGCCGGTCAGGTCAACGGTTTTCAGGTTGGTGCATCCCACAAGTGATGCTGTAAACGTTACATCATCGCCAACAACTTTCAGATTTTCCATCTTCGGGAAAGTCTCAGCTTTTACATATTGCAGGTTTGCATCGCTCACAGTAACTTCCTTGAGTTGCTCACTAGGGGAGAACATTTTTTTCCAAAGCCCCTCCGTTGTCGTACAATTATTGTTATCGGCACTTCTTTCCAATGTACCAATTATTTTAACAGATTCCAAGGTCGTTACAGCCGAATAACTACCACTCGATCTGAATGGGTTATCCGTACATGTAACTTTAGCACCATTTTCAATCACAAATTCTTTGATATCGCAACCTGCAAATGGCACAGTGTTCAATACCGTTTCACCATGAATTGTCACCTTTTTCAGCGCTTTACAATCTATGAATGCCCAATTTTCTATTTTCTTTACACTTGCTGGTACATCAAGTTCTGTAATGGCACTTCCTGCAAATGCACTATCTGGAACCTCTTCCACACCACTGCCTAATACAAGTGTATTTAACTTTGTACATCCAGACGCAAAGTTTTTTGGTACTTTCTCTGTATTTACAATCAGTTCTTTTAAGCCAGAACCCTGAAACGCATTCGAGGCATTCTTTCTCATACCAATCTGAATGTTGTTTGTCAAAGTAAAACTTTCCAGATTAGGCATTTCAGAAAAAGCATACGCACCAATATATTTCAAATTGCTCCAGTTATCAAAATCAACTGTAAACTGTGTTCCTCGAACTGCCGCACAGCCAACACCTTCAAAGCTCTTAGGAAGCCATTCGGTCAATTCCTTGCCCTTGCCCAGTTCATAGCAGTAATCGAACATACTTGTAGGCAAATATTTTCCTGTATATACATTCTGGTTTGCATTCTGGTTTGAATCCACGTCAGTAGTTTCAGCCGCTTCAAATCCTTCTGCCCAGATTACTTCTTCCAATGCTTCATCATAGCGAAAGATGTAATCACCCAAATCCCGAATGCTGGCAGGAATATTAGCTTTTTTCAAAGCCGTCATCCCACGGAATGCACTATTGCCAATCGCAGTAACGCCTTCCGCAATATGTACCTCTGTAATCTGGTTGAGATAGGGTTTCCATGGACGCAAATCATTTTCTGTGCCACCATCCGTATCAGAAACTCCCTCATAATCTGCCATTGGGCCATCGCCAGAAATAGTCAGAACCTTCGTGGATTCATCGTATGCCCACTGAACACTCTCTTCCTGACCCTCTGCACCACAATAACCAGAGGTTTTTGCTTCGCTTTTGGTGCTATCCTTGCTAGTAACAGTGGTTGTCTCCACAGTATTGGTGCTCTTTCCCTCTGCAAACGCCGAAACCGCAGTAGCAGGCATCATGGAAACTGCCATGCTCACTGCCAAGGCGGCGCTGATCACTCGTTTCAATCTCATAAAAATCCTCCTTTTATGAATTACTCCCAAAATATAACCATGCCCGCACAAAGCAAAAAGAGCGCCGCACCGGCCAAATGGCTGGTACAACGCTCTGCGTTTTGTACTTTGGGGACCTACCGCCCTTGAGGTGATGCCCATGTGCGGTATGGTTTAAAAAGTTCAGCTGGCTACCATATTACAGGCCCTGTAGCTTTGCGTCGCAGCCTTTCGACTGGTTTGCCGATTCTTCTGTTTCAACGTGGCATCTTACACAAAAATCATAAAACTTTTTTTTTTTTTTGTCAATAACCACAAAGCATCTTTGGTGAGTTGCACAAAAGCGACGGTGTTTGTATAACATTTTCGGATAGCAGCATCTCCCCGGGGAGAAGTGTTCCGTTTTGGAAATGATGGCGTGTTTCCTCGCTTTTTCGTTGAAATATGCCAAGTTTTATGATATAGTAGTAGTCGTTTTTACGTTTCACTCCCCTATTCTCCCCGCGGAAAGGAAGCATCCATGAACCTGACAAAGCAGTTCTTCAAGTATGTGTCGCAGAATATTTTCGGTCTGATCGGCACATCGTGCTATATTCTGGCCGACACCTATTTCATCGCCCAGGTGGCGGGCACCGACGGCGTGACCCTGCTGAACCTCTGCCTGCCCATGTACAACCTGATCTTTGCCTTCGGCTCGATGATCGGCCTGGGTGCGGCCACCCGGTACGCCATCCTGCAGGCGCAGGGCGAGGCGCGGGCGCAGCGGTATTTTTCCAACGCCATCCTCTGCGCCTGCCTGATCGCCATCCCGTTCATGCTGGCGGGCGCGTTCTGCCCGGGCACGCTCCTGCAGCTCATGGGCGGCGATGGGGACATCGTGGCCCTGGGCCTGAACTACACCCGCATCTTCCTGCTGTTCACACCCTTCTTCATGTGCAACTACATCTTCTCGGCCTTCGTCCGCAACGACGGTGACCCGTCCCTTGCCATGGTGGCCACCCTGAGCGGCAGCCTGTTCAATGTGGTGTTCGATTACATTTTCATCTTCCCCATGGGGCTGGGCCTGCCCGGCGCGGCGCTGGCAACGGCCATCTCGCCGGTGCTCAGCATCGCCATCTGCAGCCGCCACTTCTTTCAAAAGAGCAACACGCTCACCTTTGTCCGGCAGGCTCCCTCGGCCCGGCTGCTGGTGCAGAGCTGCCAGCTGGGCATCTCCGGCTTTGTCGGGGAGCTCTCCTCTGCCGTGACCACCACCGTGTTCAACTTCCTGCTGCTCCGGCTGGCGGGCAACGTGGGCGTGGCCGCTTACGGCGTGGTGGCAAACTTTGCGCTGGTGGCAACAGCCATCTTCAACGGCGTGGCCCAGGGTGCCCAGCCGCTGATCAGCCAGTGCTACGGCAAAAACGAGATGGCCGGGGCAAAAAAGCTGCTTCTGCTGGGCTGCGGCACCGCGCTGGCGCTGGCGGCGGTGTTGTACGGTGCCGTGTTTGGCTTTACCGATACCTTTGTTGCCCTCTTCAACAGCGAGAGCTCTGCTTTGATGGCCGAATACGCCCACAGCGGTATGCGCATCTACTTCCTGGGCTACTTCTTTGCAGGCTGCAATATTGTTGCGGCGGGCTATCTGGGTGCGGTCAACCGCCCTACCGAGGCCACCATCACCTCGGTCAGCCGGGGCGTGGCCGCCATCGTCACCTGCTCGCTGATCCTGAGCGCCCTGTTCGGCATGAACGGCGTGTGGTCGGCCTTCCCCGCCGCCGAGGCCATCACGCTGGCCCTGACGGTGTTCCTGCTCAAGCGCCCGCAGTCTGTGTGCGGCTGAACGCCTCCACGGAAAAGAGCCGGGTGCTGCCCCGGCTCCTGAACATTTTAAATATACAGTGCCTGCTCCCGCTGGTTTTCCGCCGGGCTGAGGGGCCGCGCTGTCTGACCGGCCAAGGCCCGCCACTGTGCGGGGGATTGGCCGGTCTCTTTTTTGAACACCCGGCACAGGTAGTTGGCCCCTGAGAAGCCGCACAGGCTGGCAATGACATCCAGCGTGTATTCCCGGTGCAGGAGCAGCCGCATGGCAGCTTCCACCCGCACGGTGGTCAGGTAGCGCCCCGGGGGCACCCCTACGGCGGCGGTAAAGGTGCGGACAAGGTGGCTCTTGGAGACCCCCAGCCGCTCACTGAGCTCCTCCACGCCGTACAGGCCAGCGTAGTTCTGGCGGATATCCTCAATGGCGGCCTCCACCAGCGGCGGCAGAGGCGGGGCGGCGCTGTCGGCCCCCGCAAGCTCACAGAGCAGGGCAAAGGCCAGCTGGCTGGCAGCCCGGCTGCGGGGCGTGTCGGCCTCGGCGGCAAGGCGGCCCAGCAGCTCTGCGGCGGCGGGGCAGGTCTCGCCCCGGGCTAGGAACGGCAGCTCCGTCAGCCCGGCAAGGAACTGCACCGCCGCCTGCCCGGTCAGCTGGATGCAGAGCAGGTGGCTCTCCCCTTCCGGGGTCAGGGTCAACGGGGCACGGCTCAGCACCAGATGGCCCGCCGCCGCACTCTGGGGCGGCAGGATCAGTGCGCTGCCCGCCGGGGAGGGCGAGACATCGGTCAGGCTGGCAGTGCATCTGCCGCTGGAGACCAGGCAGACCCACAGCCCCTCGCCGGTCAGGGTCAGGGGTTCTTTGGGCTGGATATCCCGCACCACGCCAAGGGCTGCGGTACTTGTCCAATCATAAAGCAATATCTGACACCTCAAATCAATAAAATGCTATTTTATATCACAAAGTTATCTGTTATTATAATACCAACGAGAGCGTGCACCGTCAAGGTGCCGTAACATAGAAAAATTTTAATGGAGGCAATGACCTATGGCTTCGATTAGCTGCCAGCACATCTACAAGATCTATCCGGGCGCTACTGCTCCTGCTGTTACCGACTTCAACCTGGAGATCCAGGATAAGGAGTTCATCATCTTCGTCGGCCCCTCTGGCTGCGGCAAGTCCACCACCCTGCGCATGATCGCCGGCCTGGAGGAGATCTCCAAGGGCGAAATGTACATCGGCGGCCGTCTGATCAACGACGTTCCCCCGAAGGATCGTGATATCGCCATGGTGTTCCAGAGCTACGCTCTGTACCCCCACATGACCGTTTACAAGAACATCGCTTTCGGTCTGGAGCTGCGCAAGACCCCGAAGGACGAGATCGACAAGCGCGTGCACGAGGCTGCTAAGATCCTGGAGATCGAGCACCTGCTGGACCGCAAGCCCAAGGCTCTGTCCGGTGGTCAGCGTCAGCGTGTTGCTCTGGGCCGTGCAATGGTTCGTAACCCGGCAGTCTTCCTGCTGGACGAGCCCCTGTCCAACCTGGATGCTAAGCTGCGTACCTCCATGCGCACCGAGATCATCAAGCTGCACAAGAAGCTGGCTACCACCTTCATCTACGTTACCCACGACCAGACCGAGGCTATGACCATGGGCGACCGTATCGTGGTTATGAAGGACGGCATCATCCAGCAGGTCGATACCCCGCAGAACCTGTACGATATGCCCTGCAACATGTTCGTTGCAGGCTTCATCGGCAGCCCCCAGATGAACTTCCTGGACGGCACCCTGATCAAGAAGGGCGAGCTGTACGGTGTTGACCTGGGCGGCGACGTGATCCCCCTGCCCAAGGAGAAGACCGCAGACGGCAAGCTGGA
>ENA-UOJO01003686-UOJO01003686.1-human-gut-metagenome-genome-assembly--contig:-P57-NODE-3686-length-14155-cov-10.675319_pt1 | contig 14155 bp, 18 predicted proteins | sample MGYA00242351_ERZ723898 | MGnify/ENA metagenome assembly ERZ723898 | reverse complement strand
TATCCCCCTTGCATTTTTTGGAGTTCTTAGAACCTTTTTTGCAAAAAAGGTTCTAAGCCGCCGGAGGCAAAGCCTTAAAATCCATCGATTTATGAACTAAATGGTAAATTTGCGCCGCATGGAACAACTAGCGCGCCGGTTATGCTATAATCCAATGTGCAGCAACACTTTGCTTTTAGTGAGGTAAAATATGAATGATTTCAGCAGCAATCAGCGCCAGGATTGGAAGCGCGGCGCCCAAAACGGCTACGGCGGACTTGATAAAAGCGGACGCGGGCCATCAAAGAAAAACCGGCGCAGGCATACGCCCATATGGCTAATGGTATTCGCGGACACCATCGCAATCGGGCTTTTTCTGTGCGTATTTTCCTACTTTCACCATGTAAACCCCATATACAGGCATGACGACCCCATAGAGCTTCCTCAAAGCACCACTGCCCCGTCCTCAATAAACGCGGCGGACCCCACGCCAAGCGGCGCGAGTCCATCCGCCAGTCCTGTGCCGACCGACGAAGCCGCGGGCAACTTCGCGGGAAAGTTCCTGAACGCCGGCGAAGCGCCCATAAAGACCGCTACCACCTATAAAAGCGAAAACGTAAACGTGACCATTGAAACCCGAAACGCGGGCAGCGCCGTTTACCACATAGCGGATATCTATGTTACGGACGTAAAATTCATAAAGACCGCTATGGCGGGCGGCGAATACGGCTCAAGCTGGAAGAACAGGGCCCCTGTCAATGAAATCGGCGCTTCTGTAAACGCCTTTGTAGCGATAAACGGCGACCAGTGCACCGCGCACCGCGAAGGCGTTGTAGTTAGAAACGGCACGCTTTACCGCGACACGGTATACCGCGACGTATGCGTGCTCAACTATGACGGGACGCTCGAAACCATACCTCAGGCCCAGTTTGATATATCAAGCATAAAGGAAAAGGGCGCGTGGCAGGTATGGTCGTTTGGGCCTATGCTTCTGGATAATGGAAAGCCGATGACCCAATTCAACAGCGACGTGATGAGGGTAAACCCCAGAAGCGCCATTGGCATGATAGAACCCGGGCATTACGTATTTATTGCCGTGGATGGCCGCGGCGACTCCTCAGGCATGTCGCTTGAGGAGCTTTCGAAGCTTTTCTATGACCTTGGCTGCGTTACCGCCTACAACCTCGACGGCGGCGACACCTCGGCGATGGCGGTGGACGGAAAGATCTACTCCACGCCTTCCGGCGAACGCGACGCAACGGACATCATATACGTTGGAATGGATTAGGAGGCTGCAATGTTAAAAAAAATACTTCCCCACTTTTGTATTATACTTTCTGTCGTGATGCTTGTGTTCCTGATAATAGACCAGGTAAACTCGGCCATGGCCTTTATCAACAATCAGGGGACAAAGGTGATAATGATAGTTTTTTCCCTCCTCGTGCTGCTCATGTCCATTCTCTATATAGCCGACCAGCGAAAGAGCTGAGGAAGCGGCTTTGCAGACTTTATACGGCCCCGCGCCGCTGCGTAACTCCCTTACATGGCGGTGCAGAGCCGTTTTTAACCGGCACGCCCCAGCGCGGGATTTCCTGTTTCTGAGTAACCCCGTCCCGATTCGGCCTGTCACCATATAAAAAAGGGTTTCATATTATGATCATGTGAATAATCTGTGTGGAGACCGCGTGCAGACATGTTCTCAGACTGTCAAAAAATCCTGGTATTGTCAAGGCCCGCAGCCCTTGGCTTTAAATCCGGCGCAGGACCTGGCCGCCGTGTACGTGCCAGCGTCAAACAGCCTGGCAAACGCCCAGCATCAGGGAATAAATGGCTCAAATCCGTACACCCTTCAGAACAGCGGCCACGGCGTCTTCTATGACGGGCTTGAACGGTCTAACGAAGTATTCCTCTACGCGATTGAGGAGCCCTGCTGATTATCCCGCCTTACAATCCATACTTAAAACATGGGGTCCGGCGCTGTTACGGACCCTTTGAGCGTTAAAGCGCGCGCGTTCCCTGCCTCAGGCAGCCCGCCGCCCCTAACGCGCGCCGGCGGCATTGCGCTGAAACGGATGATAGCCTAACGCTTTACGGCCGCGCGCCCTTTGTTTCCATTCTGCGCTGGTATGCTGACCGTATCTCCTTCAGTTCTCAGTTCATAATCTATACGGCGTTATCATAATCATGCCGCCGGCTCTGTTCCACATAAATATTTACCCGACATACAAAGCCGCCCTCTCCCGCCTTACATTTGGGCAAGGGTTAGCATCCTCATTACGGTTCCCTCACATCTCCAGCTTATCCCCCGCCCCTGAGCAATCCGACAAAACAGGACGCACAAGACCTATCAGCGGGTTAAAATCAGCCGTCCTCGTCCAGCCAGACGGCCTGAACGGCTGTTCGCGGCCTCTAGCCGATGCGCTATCGGGTTTTCCCGCTCTGAGGGAACGCTAGACTGTGCAATAATAAAGGGGTCCGGTGCGGTTTTACTCACCATGAATGGGCTGACGGAGATTTCCCAATTTGCGCGGTCGGGATTTTTACCACCAGCTCGTACCTCCGCTTGGAAGTACAGCCCGAATAAACCGATAAACCGGCCGTGCCCATACAGGCTTTACCCCGCCCCGCGGACCAAAGCCGCTATGCGGTGGCAAGCCCTAAAGGGCAATGCCCGGACCCCGTTATATAAAGCCGCCGCCCTTGATCTGGGTGAAGATGATATATGCCAATGCGGTATGCGCCGCTGGAGGAATCCGGCGCGCCTTCCGGACGATTATCAGTGGTATTGCGCGATTTGCCCGCCGGCCACACGGTCCACAGCGGTGAACCGTCCGCTTACAGGCTGAAGGGGGCTTAGGGCGGCGGCATAAAGCGGCCTTAACCAGTATGGTATAAAGGGCGTTTGCCGGCCGGAGCCGGAGGCTCCCATGCCTTCCCCGCTCTCAGCCGCACCCGAACCCTTTTAAAACCGATTTTAGACATAATACCAAGGTTTCGGGCAATATTTTCACGCCTTGCAATATTAATTGTAACCTGAAACAGGTTGTAGATCAAGATTAAAATCGCCAATATATTAACCTCCTCTTCAAGGTGCTACAAAGGTATTCCCCGACAGCGACATCCATGCCGCAACGCAGCCGCGGGCCGGATGCCTGTGCCCGCGGCGCGCATGCCGGACGGAGCGGTCCCGCCCTGGTTTATACAGGCGGAGCTGTCCAATTACTTCGTTTATCAGCGGTATCCGCCGGACGATTATAAAACACGCAAAAATCATAACCTAATACAGGTTTGATGCGTAAGTTTACCATTAAATGTATTATTATTTTTTTGAGGGATTACCGTGTATAGGCGAATAAGGGATTTTAGGGAAGACAATGATCTTACCCAAACACAGGTGGCTAAGATGCTGGGCATGTCGCAGACAGGCTACTCTAAGTACGAGACGGGCGAGAATGATATTCCCACCTATGTATTGATAAAACTATCGGATTTCTACAATACAAGTGTGGACTATCTTCTCGGCCTTACCGATGAGATGCGGCCGTACGTACGAAGAGAGGACAGGTCCTGACTTTTTGTACTCATAAGCAGGCCGTATCCGGCGCTGCTATATTGTCAATCAAGCCTTAATGGGCTTCCTTTTATAACCCCTACATTTTTAAAGGAAGCCCCGGGCTTTTCTGTCCTGAAACGAGGACCGTGGTCGGACGCGCTTTACGCTGCGCCGCGTTTTTTTGCGTCCGGCGGATATGCCCATCTATATAAAACCCCTGCTCTAAGCCCTATAGGAGGAACCGGCCAGGCCCTGCGGGCGCCGGAGGAGGCCGCCGGCGCCCATTGTATCCCTAACCAGGGCCGGCTTCCCCGTCCGCGCCGCCATCCCGTCCGGAGGGGAGGGCGTTCCTTCCGGGGGGAATATAGCGCGGGCTTATTGGCAGCGGCTCGGGGCAGTCGGTAAGCCCTGCAAGATATGTTATTGTGGTGCCGTACAGGTCAGCAAGCATCGCCAGCATTTTTACGGGTACGGCCCGCCTCCCGCTTTCATAGCCCCTGTAGGTCGATACCGGCATGGACAGGAGGTTTGCGAGCTGTTCCTGTGTAAGATGATGCCTGAGCCGCATTGATTTAAGCATATAAGTCGCTCGGATTGTTTTTATAGCTTCCGGAATACTGAATTACCTTCTTAGTTTGCTGCACTTGGATTGGACTGAATGGTTTAAGCGCCATCTATATTTGATCCTATATAGAGCATTTATCATCCGAATCTTTTAAGCAACTCCTATCGCTTTCCCGTTTTATCTCTTGTTCAATACATCTTCTTGTATACAACATCGCCCTTATCAGTTCTAAGATCCGTGCCTGCTTGTCGATAGTCAGCTTGCTTACATATTCAATTATTTCATCTAACACCTTATCATCTTCGCTGCTATTAAAAGACTTCATTTTCCTTTCCCCATTTCATATATGTATTATAAATTCATTGTTTTGCTTTATAAAGTCATGATACTATCGCCCAATTATCTTGTCAATACTATATAATGACTTTATAATTCTATATTGACTTGGTAATGCATACTTGTGTATTATTATTGTATTACATTGTAAGGAGATACTAAAATGAGCGTTTCAGGAAGGTTAAGACAGGCACGTAAATCAAAGGGTTACACTCAAAGCAGGCTGGCCGAATCTATCGGCGTTTCTCGTGGAGTAATCGCCAATATCGAATACAATAAGACTCAACCTCATCCTTTGGTTTTACAGGCGCTTTGTTCGGTATTGGACATTAATCAGAGCTGGCTTATAACCGGTAAAGGCAAAATGGAGAGAGACGACTTGGACAAGAGCGACAGTATGATGACTGAGATAGTTGACTGCGCAAGTATTCTATCGCTTAACGAGAAAAAGTATATTCTTGATTCCATTAAAGTCTATATGAATCACAGAAATAGTATCAAAAACGAATAATTTTGTTTTATGTCTTACAGGGAATTAATGGCCCTGGCAGTTTCTTTTCAACAAAACCGCCATGGGATGTCCTGTCAGGCCTGCTTTATGTTCTGTAAGGACATAAAGCAGGCCAAGCTCAATGCTATGGATTTAAAGCTACAGGCGGACCCGCCCCTCCATCAGATTTAATACTTGCCTGTCAGGCCCGGGTTGCTGCGGTTGTAATACACAAGCGCTTCTTACAGCCCCACATCTAACCGCCAGGGGGATGTCCTGTCGGGCCTGTTTTATGTTCTGTAAGGACATAAAACAGGCCAAACTCAATGCTATGGATTTAAAGCTACAGGCGGACCCGCCCCTCCATCAGATTTAATACTTGCCTGTCAGGCCCGGGTTGCTGCGGTTGTAATACACAAGCGCTTCTTACAGCCCCACATCTAACCGCCAGGGGGATGTCCTGTCGGGCCTGTTTTATGTTCTGTAAGGACATAAAACAGGCCAAACTCAATGCTATGGATTTAAAGCTACAGGCGGACTACAGCATTGAATAACGCTATTGATTATTGGGTTTCAAAATTTAAGCCATCTCTCCCCTCCATTTCCTGCGGCGATAGAATTGAAATTTTATTCTCTGGAATTTCCAAACCCCAATTATCCCAACCGATATAGTTTTTGCGGGCAAACAGTTCGATCTTGTTTTGTTTAGGAAACATTCTTGTAATTCCGTCAATCACGGTCTCGGGTTTTTCGCTATGTTTACCCCTGCGCACCGAAATAAGTTGCTTCACGTTTCTTGCCCCCCTCGGCGTGGGAATTCGCCCCCTTTTAAAGACAAGGCAAAACTCCGTTTGAGATAAGGTATACCTCCCAGGGTTATGCACCTGCTTGTCCCAGACAAATGCCATAGTCTTATATTCAAATCCCCATGACGAGCCAAGTTCAATAGCGTTTGCCATTTGAGGTCCGGTAGTCCACATAAACAGCAGACAGTCGTCAGAGGCAATGGAATTGACATCCAACTGCTTTAGTTCCTTCAGTTTCAGTGTAGGATACTTGAAAATTGCAGCGCTAATAAAGATATTTTTTTCAAATCCCACGTTCTCAGTTTTAATGCTTGATTTATCGTACTGCATCTTTCCGCTATAGTCCCACGGCGGATCAGCATATATAACATCGTATTTTCCCGCCGGCAAGGGCGGATAGATTTCATCAAGCGGATTTATTTTCGCAAGGCGTTTAGCCTCTGGATTATATTTTGAATAACCGCTTATATTTAATATGTCGCTTTTAGACATTGCTTCAATCCCTTTCCCCGTACTTAAATATATTTTACTCAATTTTGGGTTGGGAGTCAACAACGCCTGTTGCTTAAAGTCCGTTGACTCAAAGGCTTAATATAGTATTATTTTATCAGGAGGCAAAATATGATTACAAAGTTATTTGGTAACCGTATTCGTGAATTAAGAGTTCAAGCAAACTTAAGCCAAGAAAAATTTGCGCTTCAAATAAATATGGATAGAACTTATCTTGCGTCTGTTGAAGGCGGAAAACGCAACATATCAATAGAGAATATATATAAAATCGCAAATGGTTTGGGAATTACATTAGAAGAACTATTTAAGGGAATGTAAATTGGAGGTATGTTATGGCAAGCCAACAACTTAGGAAAAGGGCGAATTGGCAGACAATCAGCGGTGCAAAAGCGCTAAAAACAGAGGGTTTGTTTCAGGTTGCGTTACAAAGCGCCTTGGACGCATCATATCCTAATCAATTCATTGTTGATAGACATCTAAAGGAATTCAGCGATAATTTAAGACGGGGAAGCCCCGCTTCCCCGCCTTAAATGGTCAATGGTATTTTATTTAGGTAAATCTTAGTGAAACGGGGTCCTCATACAATCATACGCATCACCTTTCCTGTAACGGTCGTAAAGTACATAGTCCCTAGCAGATTAATACCCATCAATTAAAGTATAAACCATATTTTAGTAAATTCATAGGGGTTTCTTTTGTTTATTTTTGCGGAAATTTGCGATGCTCACGCAGGGCTGCCGTTCAAGACATATGAGTGCCCGCGCGGAGGGACCTTCAGCGGCAGTCAGCGCCCCGTAAGGCGCCCCTTCCCAATGCCGGCCTTTACGCCTCCTTGAGATAGTAGCGCGGATTGAAAGCAAAGCCGTCGATCCTCAGCTCAAAATGCAGCCCGAAACCGCCGATTTCCAGCTCGCCCGCCGTGCCTACCATCTGCCCCTGCTCCACCCTGTCGCCCAGCTTGACAAGCGAGCCGGACAGTTTTGCGTATCGGGTCAAAAAGCCGTTTCCGTGGTCTATCTCCACCACCAGCCCATATCCTCCCCGCTCCATAAGGCAGGTAACCGTGCCGGAGCACGACGCCACGACGTCCGCGCCCTCTAAGGACGAATAGTCCAGCCCCAGATGCATGGAACCGTTATAACGCCCGAAATTGAGCGCTATGCTGCCCTCTATGGGGCGGATAAACTCAAGGCTGCCGGCGTCGCGGCCCTTTTTACCCTCGTCCGGCCCGGGCTTTCCATCGCGCGGCTCAAGCGTGCCCACGCTGATTACGGCGTCTACCGCTTCAAGCGCGACATAATCCTCCGTAACCCGTGTCTCCTCCACCACCCCGTTTATCAGCACCGATTCAGTGGTCTTTACATGCCTGCCTTCCCTGCCGTATCTTTTTAACACGCGCATACCCTTCATAAGCGCGCCGTTCTCCTCAACCTTCGTGCTGTAAGGGATAGGCTCCAGCTCGGACTCCGTAAGGCGGCACCGCACCCTGACGGGCGTGCTCTCGGAGGTAAGCCTTTCGTACGCCTCGCTGCTGGCGTCCGCCTCCGCGTCCCCCGCCGCTTTTACCAGTTCGACCTGATTCATAAACTCGGCCGCGCTGGCGTTGGATATAAAGCGGTAGTGCTCCAGCACCTCGTCGAGCAGCGTAACCGCCGCCTCATAGCTGCTGAGCACGGCTACGCTTTCGCCGTCGACCACCACCGCCGTCTTAACGAACTCCGGCGTGGCCGTGGGTTCGGCTGTGGCGCCTGCCGAAGCCGAAGGGGCGGCCGTGACCATGGAGGCCGCTGGCGTGGACTGAGCGTTGTCCCTGTTTGGTATAACGTTTACAGGCTCAAACTTGCCCAGCAGGATGCACGCCGCCACTATAACGGCCGCAAAGGCGCACAGCGCTGTTGCGATAAAGCTGCGGCCAGGCCGTTTTTGCGTATTATTGGTGTTTGCGTCTTCATTCATGGTATTGATTATAGCTCAAATGCGGATATGTGACAAATGGATTTTGCGTGTATTGATTTTAATGCCGGATTATGTGAAGATTTGCTGAGTGATGTATTGCATGGGATTTGATATTATGTTATGATATATATGAATGTAATATGTATTTATGGTTTTCAGGAGTGGAGTGCTGGAATATGTATCACAAAATCCCTGCGGAAATAGAAACCGATCAAATGGCAATAAGAAACAATACGCTTTCATTTGAAAACCACTTTTTGCAGATAAGCAATATATCCCAGGTCTCAAAGAGCCGTCAGTCGAGAATGTCTTACTCCAAAGCCCCGTTTATACTTATAATAATAGGAGCAATTCTGTTGGCGCTGTTTTTTATAGACCCTCAGCTGTGGGTAATAGCTTTGGGGCTTATTCTGATAGCTATAGGCAGCGTCAAGATAGCAAAAGTGGACAGGTATAACAGAAGTCTTGGCGGCTATTTGACAATACTGCTTAACTCGGGCAGCAGCTTTCATCTGTACTCGCCAAACTATGACTTTCTGGACGACGTAATGAAAGTGATTATGAGCTGCGCCGACAGCGGGCGGGCCAACTATGTAATAGACCTGAAAAACTCTGTAATAACGGTGGGGAACTATAACAAGGTAAACATGGGCGAGACGCCAGAAATGGAGGAACCGGCGAATGGATAGCATTAACATTGAAGGGTCGGTCATTACCGTAGGCGACAACAATACGGTGGTATGCAATACAAAGGACGATACGGACTGGGCCGCGCTCAAGCGCGACCTGTTCGACGCTGTAAGAAGGCTTCCCGACGCCTCGCCGGAGCTCAGAGCGGCGCAGGCGGCGTACGACTATGTATGCAAAAAGGATAAAAAGGGGCTGCGCGCCTATATAAAAAGCCATGCGGCCGCATTCAGCACCCAGATGTTTTACGGGGTCGCCAGCGGCATGCTCGTTGAGCTTATCAAAAGCGCGATAGGATGAATGTCAACCGCCCGCCGGAGCCATGGGTAGTAAAAGGCAGGCGGGCCGTCCGTTTTTATTATGGGCTGATATCCCCTTGTACGGGAACGCTTTTAAACTATAGTTTACATATAAAACCTACGGAATATAGACCGCCTATGCTGAGCAGGCAGGAGACGGAACTGGCGCTTAAACTGAGGCCCCACGCTTTTGGTGCGGAAAAATGGCAGGCTCTTTATTCCCTGAGCCAACACCCCTGTACGGGGCCGTTTCAGTAAGCTATAATACATTAATATTAACCATAGAACGGAGAACGCCTATGCTGAACAGGCAGGAGACGGTGCTGGCGCTCAAACGCCAGCTTGCGCTGGACCTAAACTGCGCCATCTCGGATTTTGACAGTGACGCGAACATAATAACCGTGCCTGCCATACGCCATGGCAGACGCGAGTATATCAGGGGCGCATTTTTCTTTTCGATGGCCACAATGGGTAAAAACGCCGTCATATCCGCGGACGGGGCGCTGCATCCCTGGCTTAGGGACTATGCGGCCTCAAAGCCGGGGCATTATCTGTTTGAGCACGGCTCCCTTATGGAGATCGAAGGACAGCTGGCCCCGCACGGAAAGCGCCTGTCGCAGAGCCATCACATGTTCCTGCCGCGTCCTGGATTTATAGAAGTTAGGGCCGGCGTCAAGGTAAGGTGGTATGAAACGGACGATATTATGGGCCTTTACGGGGGCGGGTTCCCAAACGCCCTGTGCAAAGAATTCGACCCAAAGCGCCCCGACATGCTGGCCGTAGCCGCGCTTGACAAAGGCGGGGATATAATGGGGCTTGCCGGCTGTTCGGCGGACTGCCCGGACATGTGGCAGATCGGCATAGACGTATTCCCCGCGTTCAGGGGCAGGGGAATCGCCACGGCGCTCGTTTCGCTGCTTAGAAATGAAATACTGAAAAGGGGTTATATCCCGTTTTACGGCACAAGCCTGTCCAACCTGCACTCATGGAACGTAGCGCTCAACAGCGGCTTTTATCCTGCGTGGGTAGAAATAGTCACCGTTGAAGAGGATTGAAAACAAAGCGCCCCCTGCTGGGAACGCCCGGAAATGGCTGCATAAGTCATTACGCTAATGCCTGAATATCGAAATTTGTTGCGCCTTTGACCCGGGAAAGCCAATCCGAACGGGACAAGGTCATACCCTGCCTTGCCCATTCCTGCAATTACGCTTGCCGGCAAGTATCTCAGACAGCGGGAGCGCCCTCGTTTCCCGCGCGTTAAACCGGCGGCCTTTCAATATCCCTAAACGGCGGTCGATAAACGCCCCGTCCACAGCGTCGGAGCACATAAAGATAAGCCTACGAGCCTATACCCTCAAGCCAGCCGCCTATATCCGCGAGCATGGGATTTTCGGACAGCGAGAGCGCTCCCATCTCATGCGCGTTAAACCGGCGGCCTTTCAATATCCCTGGCAGCGAGCGGATAAACGCCTCATCCATCGCGTCGGAGTACGCGGTTGCATCAAGTATCGTCCCATCCTTAATCCTGAAGCAAAGCTCCACCCCGCCCCATGAAAAGCGCGCGTCGAACTGAACGTCGAACTCGGGCGTTTTCCCCATGCGCCACTCCCACGACGCATGCCTCGCCTCAAGCTCGGAAAGTCCGCGCCTGTCCAGCGAAGCCTCGCCGATGCGGACGAATTCCCCGTATTCGGCCTTAAATGCGGCCTCCACCGCCGCGGCCATCGAATCAATGGTGATATCGGGGTTAAGCTCCCTGAGGTTTGCCACCCGCGAACGAACGCTGTCCACGCCCTTGCTCCTGAGCTTGTCCGCGGACGGAACCAGGTACCGCGACAGCTTGTCCATATCCACATCCACAAGAATTGTGCCGTGGTGGAGCCCCCTGTCGCGCGAAAAGCAAAACGCGTTGCCCGAAAATTTGCCGCCGCCAGCCGTGACAAGGTCGTTCCTTCCCGTAAACCCGGCGTCGATCCCCTGCGAACGCACCGCCCCGAGTATCACCCCGAGCTGCCTTTCAAGATCGTAACCTCCGCGCGGCGTTATAAACGTGAAGTTCAGGTTGCCCATGTCGTGAAACACGGCCCCTCCTCCCGACGTGCGCCTTGCGAGCCGGCCGCCTTCGCGCTCGAGCAGGTCCGCGCGGCACTCCTTCCACGCGTTTTGATTGCGCCCTATGACAACGGTATTCCTGTTCTGCCAAAGATACAGTACGGTCCCTTCGCCGCCCGAAGTAAAGAGTAGCTCCTCCAGCGCCAGGTTGTGCCATGGATCTGTGGAAACCGAGGTTATAACCGTATTCATAACGCATCCTCCCGTACGCAGCCCATCCTTGCCGTCAATCCTCTATTGCCTCCCTGCCCTTTGGAATAAGTATATCTACAAAGTCCGTAATCAGGTCTATCGCCTGGTCGACATACCGCCTGTACATCACGTCCTGCGTGCCCTCGCGCAGCGGCGGCATCAGCATGTTGTCCCAGTTGCCTATCATGAGGTCTGCGCTCTCACCGGTAAGCCGGATGAACAATCCCGCCTTTGGCGCAACGTTTCGCACGCACGCCCTGTAGTTTAAAATCATGCCGCACAGCCGCTCGTCCAGGCATTCGGCGTCCTCCGGCTTTATGCACAGCACCTCAAAGTATCTGGCAAATTCCCCGGTGCCGGCATTTGGCACAAGCTGCTTTTCCCTGTGCATCCTGTGGCGCAGCCCCTCGGTATGCTCAACGCCTTTTGGCCTTATGATAATGTCGGGGAAATCGTAGCCTGTAAGCCCCAGCATGCGTATCAGCTGGGCCTGGTACGTGGGCTTTACCTCGGGGCTTAGCTTGCCGCGCGCGTTATGCTTGAAGAGCACGTGCGACGTATCGAACACCACGCCCCGGTACATGGCCGCGAAGCGGCGACGTGTTAAATACGTCCTGCCCTTTTCAATAAAGCCTATTTCCGTTACATCCTCCTTGCTAAGCCCGTTTTTCGCGCTGTAGGCGTACTTGCCAAACGCCTCCTCAAACCTTGGGAAAACGTATTCCTCCTCAAAGGTCGTATAAAACCGCTTCTCCGACGTGTCCACGAACACCCCCGCATACACCAGCGAAAGCGCCACAAACGCAATTCCTATGTAAAACGAATAGGGGATCTTCATGAACATGCCCAGTACGATGATAAGGCCTCCGACAGCCAGGAGCGCAAACGTAACATAGGAATGGCGCCTGCGCTTCATCGCGCATTCATCAAGCTTTTTGGACGGACTCATAGTATCTTCTCCTGTCTTATGGTGTGTCGCGAGCACGGCCATGAGCCGTGCTCTTTATACATAAAAGTTTTTACGGTTTTTATCCCGTTTATATCATGACCCGTAGAGGAAGTGCATTGCAAGCGCCCCATATACGTTGAACATTATGGCCAGTATGCAAAGCAGGCTCTCATAACGCTTCAGCGGCCAGACGTGGCAGCCCTGCGCGTTTTTAACGGCGTCCTTGTCCACAGGCTCCAAATCCTTCGCCCCATACGCAAGATAGAACAGCACCAGAGGGATCATGTCCACGGTGTAGCGGGCGCCGAACTGCCAGCCGCCGAAGGTCTTATGCGCGCACAGCAGAAGCAGGTTGAGCACGATTGCCGCGATGGCCGCAATCCGCACCGCGTCTAGGCGCTTTTTAAGCGTGTCGGCGAGTATACGCACAAACAGCATTATGAATATCGGGTTGGCAATGAAGAATATGAACCCGTTGAATATCGAATATTCAAGCTTCAGCCCCTCTCCAAAGGTTATAAAGCTGAGGAAGATATTTTTGAGGTTCTGAGGTATATAGCTGAGATTGAACTGGCCCTGGGGAGCGGCCAGGAACTCGGGCAGGTAGTTATGCCCAAACTCAAACGGGTTATTGAAGCGCGCGGCGTTATACCACATATAGGCGCCTGCAATCAGCACCGGGATGATAAAGCAGGACCACTGCGAAAGCGCGGTTTTGAAGAATCCCTTTGAACCCTCCTTAGCCTTGTCGCGAGTATAGAAATATACGAACAGCACCAAAAAGCCAACCGCTGAGAACGGCCTGCAGCCCACCGCCAGCGCAACCAGCGCATAGGCGGTTTTCCTCTTATCCGTAAGCGCGCAGTATACCGCCGCGATCAGCAGCAGCATATTCAAAAGCTGGGCTTGGAACCACACGCCGCCGGACGTGCTCATCCACATGGCGTTTGATCCCCATACGACAAGCATGGCAAGGAGCGAGGCCGCGCCCTTTTCCATGTTTACAACCCTTAGAACCTTGTAAGCCAAAAGCGCGGTAATTATCCCGTAAAGGGCCGATATAAAGTTGCTGGGCACATTTGCCCCGAATATAAAGGTAAGCGGCAGCACGACGACGCTTGGAACCGGAGGGAACGACACATAGTACTTGCCCTCGAATATCGCAAGTTCCAGGTATTCGTAATTTCTTCCCAGATCCAAGCGGCCCTCGCGCCAGGAAAGCGCCTGGAGCGTGTAGCTGTCCCATGAGTTGTACGAAAAAAGCGTACCCCCGAACAAATCATGAATCAGGACGTAGCCAAGCAGCATTATGATAACGATGCCGAGCATATTAAGATCAAAAAGCGACCGTTTCTTCTCAGGAAGTTTTTCCATTTGTGCTCCTTTCGACCTGCAGTTATATATATCAAATTAATTATACAGGAATTGGGCACGGTTGGCAATAAGGCCCCGCTCAAAGAGAAATTTTGATGGGCATGGTTTGTTCCGGCCAAAACGGGTTTTGGTAATTGCCTCCGGCGGCTTAGAACCTATTACCGCCATAGGCGGTTCAAAAAACGGATTGCTCCGTTTTTTGAGTTTCTCCGCACGCGTTAAGCTCACCGCTCACGCGTGCGCAAGGTGTAATTTTGGCCGTACATGCCGCCCAAAATTACGGATTTTAAAATTGCCTCCGGCGGCTTAGAACCTTTTTTGCCCTGGATTGTAAAATGAAGTGCAAC
>ENA-UOJO01003670-UOJO01003670.1-human-gut-metagenome-genome-assembly--contig:-P57-NODE-3670-length-14203-cov-4.470031_pt1 | contig 14203 bp, 15 predicted proteins | sample MGYA00242351_ERZ723898 | MGnify/ENA metagenome assembly ERZ723898 | reverse complement strand
CTTCCTCTGAGAGTTTTTCTGGGGACGGGATGGACTCTAAAAGGATTAAAGAACTGTCCGGCCGGCTCCCCATTAAGGTTTCCGTCTCCTGCAAAAGGGGTTGGATATGGGGATACTGCCGGCAAGCAATCAGACAGAAGGCTAACGACAAAAATATAACGTATATGTTTCTATTCATTATTATAGCGTTTGTTCTAAATGCAATATTACGAATATCCTCTCTTATTCCTCTGTTTTTTGTTGACAATAATACATATTAGTGATAACAAGCGATTTTATTTATCAAGATTTTTACAATAACCCCTGTTTTTCCTATTTCGAGAGAAAACAAACACAATTTCAGCCGACCTTTCTTCCACCTAAACAGTGCTTTTCCTAACATACCAGCGAACAGTCCGCCGGAGAGGTAGAAATTGCATGACATTTGGTAATCTTATCTTCCATATTCCTTACACTTCGAAAAACCGGAACTGCCGGTGAGTTGAATATTTGGGAAAACAAAGGGAGGGTAAAGGAATATTGCCCGGATTCGAAGGGTCTTTTCAAGGAAATCGAACCCTTATTTCCATGACGACCGTCTTCATCGCTCCGGGCTGTCGGATTCACTCTATACGAAGTCGGACTTCGTGGCGATGAAGACGGTCGTTGGGAGGAAAAACCGCGCACCTCACGGGAATGGCCTCCCAAAGGCATTATTTTCGATCCGTAAACAACTGTTCGAAGAACATTTGGCGGATGAGGTTCAAGTCATTTTCAAGATGTTTTTTACAATAAGGGGGGATCAATTGCTTGTCATACGCTTGATAATACTATAAGCATTGATGATACCCAACTCTCCGGCCTTGCTCAAATCGGCGATTCCCCGGTTGGCATCTCCTTGCGAAAGGCGTGCTAATCCACGGTTGAAATAAGCCTCGGCAAATTCCGGATCACGCTGGATCGCCTCGCTATAATCCTGGATGGCAGCACGAAAATCGCGTTGCGCACAACGCAGGTTTCCACGATTGAAATAAGCATATACGAAACCCGGATTCAATTTGATCACCATGTCATAATCCCTCGTAATCATTTCATGCTCGTAAGCTCGCTTATTGTCTTTCAAGGATACGGAAGCTGGATCAGATGTTGCCGGAGTACGAACAACCGTCGGATTCTTACCCATCTTAAGGTTCATGCTCATAGCAGAAAAATCGTCTTGCGAGCTGGCAGCCTGCGACATATTATAGTCAAGCTGTTTATACCGGACGACAGCCCGGTTAAAATAAGCCATAGCAAAATCCGGATCCAATTCGATCACCTTTGTATAATCCTTAATCGCTTCGGTAAAGTCCTGTACAAGCATAAAATCCAAAGCCCGTCCAAAATAGGCATCCACATCGTTCGGATTCTTCACTATACGGGCCGAAAAATTATCGATAGATGCAAAATGTACGGCAACCTGGTCTTCCGTAAGGGCGGCTTCTTCGTTTGTGATACGCAGCTTACGTTCCAGTACCAGACGGGAATTGTAAACTTCCACCATCTTATCATAATAAACCAACTTCTTTACCGGATCGACTTTTTCGTAATAAGTCAGGACAAACATCGGTTCCAGATCCACACGCACATTGCGGTCCTGCACGCGTCCACGAATTTCGCTGTTATACTTCGTCTTACGTACCTCTTCTTCATCATACACGACAAGACGGTTGAACTTATCGATATTCTTATCCGACTGTTCACGCGTATTTTCATCCTTTGATGCCGGATCGGCCAATTGCGTACCGGTATTGTTGCCATTTTGGGAAGCGACCGCATTTCCCGAAGCATTCCCGTTCTTCTTTTTTTGCTCCATATTATAGGCAGTCCAGTAGTCACGGTCGGCACCGACCTCATCATGCATTTTCCGCTTCACTTCTGCACGGCTGTAATAACCGGCCACAAAATTCGGATACTGCCGCAACACGACATCGAAGTCATGTACGGAACCTTGATAATCTCCCGTCTCGTAACGCAACAACGCCCGGTTATAATAAGCCATATAGTTGTCCGGTTCAATCTCGATCACAACATCGAAATCTTCGATAGCCCGGTTGTTATCCCCGATCTGTGCCCGAAGCAATCCTCGGTTGAAGCGGGCAATCAGGTTGTGGCTGTCCATGCTGACCACCTGATCATAATCAGCCATAGCACCACGCAAATCCTTTAACTGATACCGGACCAGACCTCTATTGATGTAATAACCGCTCTCACGGGTATTCAGACGAATGGCCTCGTTCAGATCGGCAAGCGCGTCTTTCATATTGTTCATCTGGTAATGCAGGATCGCCCGGTTGCCATAAGCGGGAGCATAGTAGGGGTCCATACTGATCGCCTTATCATAGTCGGCAAGTGCTTTGATCGTATCGCCTTTCTCGGTGTACATCGCACCACGCGTCAGATAGTTCATAGAATATTTGGGATGGGCCGCCATCAGTTCATCAAACACCTTTTCGGCCTCCTTAAAATCTTTTTTCTGAATATTAGCTACTGCCATATTCACCAACATCTGGCGGTCTTCCGCCTTAAACTCCAAACCTTTCCTGTAGTCTTCTATTGCTTCGTCAAATTTCTCCTGACTCTGACGGGCAATACCACGTGCGTAATATGCCTGTACCAGGAAAGGGTTCCGTTCAAGACAAAGCGTACAGTCTTCTTCAGCTCCTTTATAATCATCCAAATTGATTTTTGCCACAGCACGGTAGAAATATGGTTCGGCCAACCAAGGTTTTGATTTGATAACCTGATTGAAATATTGTATCGAAAGAACATAGTCCTCAAAATACAAGGCGTTGCGCCCGATAGTCAACACACGATCCGTATTGATTTGTGCAAACATGGCTAACGAACACAGCTGGAATATAAATAAAAGAATCGCTTTCTTCATCTATTATAAAAATATTCAACATTGATCGGTCGCAAAAGTAAGTAAATAATCTTAGCCATTAAAACCAATCTATAAAAAAAGCTTTCACAGACTGTAAAACAGTGTGAAAGCTTTCTATATTTACTTATTTCAGCTATTTACTTCGGCTGAATCTTAACCATCAAATGGTCTTTTGGGATCTTATCTCCTTCCGTTACACCCAGCTCGACAATCGTTCCGGCAACGGGAGCGACCACCCGGTTGTACATCTTCATCGCCTGGTGGATCAAAAGCAACTGGCCGGCTTCGACTTCCTGCCCTTGCTGTACTTCCACTTTAACGATCGTTCCAGGAAGATGAGAAATCACATCACCGACAAAGGGCTTATGCCACATTTTACGGTTCTTATATTTTGCAGTCAGCGTCGTCTTGTATTTGCGGGCCGTTACTACAAAATCCACATATTCGTTATCTTTTTCTTTCTTTTCCATATTCAAAAGTTTTTACGGCGTTAATTAGAACGGAGGCAATCCGTGCTTCTTAGCCGGTCTGTATTCTTCTTTCAATACAGAAAGTTTAAGCGCGTGAAGCAACAATGAACGTGTTTCTTTCGGCTCGATAACAGAATCGATGAACCCTTTGGACGCAGCCACATAAGGATTTGCAAACTTCTCGATATATTCCTTCACCTTTTCCTGGCGCATTGCATTCTGGTCTTCGGCTTCCATGATCTCCTTGCGGAATATAATGTTGGCCGCACCTTCCGGTCCCATCACCGCAATTTCTGCACTCGGCCATGCAAACATAAAGTCCGCCCCTAAGTGACGAGAGTTCATGGCGATATAACCGCCACCATAAGCCTTACGCAGGATAACCGTAATCTTGGGAACCGTCGCTTCGGAATAAGCATACAATACCTTCGCACCATGGCGGATCACACCGGCATGTTCCTGGTCGACGCCCGGCAAATAGCCCGGCATATCTTCCAACGTGATAATAGGAATATTGAAAGAATCGCAGAAACGGATAAAACGTGCAGCTTTATCGGCACTGTCGCAATCCAATACACCTGCCAACACCATCGGCTGATTAGCAACGAAACCGACAGTTTCACCACCCATGCGGCCAAAACCGATCACAATGTTGGCTGCCCACAACTCCTGTACTTCCAAGAAGTCGGAATCATCCACGATACATTTGATAACGTTACGAACATCGTACGGCTGTTTCGGATCTGCCGGAACCACATCTTCGATGTTCATTACCGCAGCGGGTTCCTTCGACTCTACCACTTTAGCACGTTCCTGGTTATTCCAGGGGATAAAACTAACCAGACGTTTAACTTGCTCGAAACACTCCTGCTCGCTCTGTGCGTAGAAATGAGCATTACCAGTTGTTTCCGCATGGACACGTGCACCACCCAGATCTTCCATAGAAATATCTTCGCCCAACACGGTCTTGATCACATTCGGACCTGTAATAAACATCTTGGAGATATTCTCTACTACAAATACGAAGTCCGTTAAAGCCGGAGAATATACGGCTCCACCGGCACAAGGTCCCAGGATCAACGAGATCTGAGGAATAACACCGGAAGCAATTGTATTGCGATAGAATATTTCACCATAACCCGCCAATGCACCTACACCTTCTTGGATACGTGCACCACCTGAGTCGTTGATACCAATAATCGGACATTTCATTTTCAGAGCATGATCCATGATCTTCGTGATCTTACGTGCATGCTGCAAGCCCAGTGAACCACCGGCAACCGTAAAGTCTTGTGCATAGATACAAACCGGAGCACCGAAGATCGTACCTGTACCTGTAACAACACCATCACCTGGTAAATCTTTCTTATCCATGCCGAAATCACGACCATCGTGCTTCACGAACAGGTCATATTCATGGAAAGAATTCTTGTCCAACAAGGATAGAATACGATCACGGGCAGTCAGTTTACCCATCGCGATCTGCTTTTCGATAGCAGCTTCACCTCCACCCATCTCAACGACGGCTTTCTTTTCCCTGAGGGCCTCAATGTTTTTACTTAAATCTGTCATACTGATTAGTTAATAGAGTTCTTATTACTTACCAACCGCTTTTGCTTTATAGGAGCAACGGGCTGTACCTTTAATAATACTATTTAGTTTGCTTTTATTCAACTGACGGCGGATTCCTGAAATATTATCTATGAATACATGGCCTTCCAAGTGTTCACACTCATGCTGCACAACACGTGCAGCAAACCCCTCCACCGTTTCTTCATGTTCCTTCAAGTCTTCATCCAGATATTTCACACGTACTTTTGCTGAACGGGCTACTTTCTCATGCACTCCCGGCAGGCTCAGACAACCTTCCTCCATCGAAACCTCTTCTTCACTTTTTTCAAGGAAAACAGGATTGATCATCGCACGCTTGAAGCCTTTGCATTCAGGAAAATCATCTCCCATCACGTCAGCGTCAATTACCAAAAGACGCAATGACAAACCGACCTGCGGAGCGGCCAGCCCCACACCATCGGCATTGTACATCGTTTCGAACATATTGGCTACCAATTGTTTCAGATCCGGATAGTCCATCGGAACCTCTTCAGCCTCTTTTCTCAGCACGGGCTGTCCATATAAATATACTGGTAAAATCATAACTTTTATAACTGATATTTCTTATTTTCCAAATATGACTGCAAGATAATAACCGCACTGATCTCGTCTACCAATCCTTTATCTTGCCTTTTCTTTTTCTTCAATCCTCCGTCCAGCAGTGCCTTATGTGCCAAAACGGAAGTAAATCGTTCATCGGAATACTCTACCGGAATATCCGGAATGGTCCGCTTCAGATGTGTTACAAAGGCTTCCACGTATCTCATATTTTCAGAAAGTTCGTTGTTCATCTGCTTTGGAAGCCCGACTACAAACCGTTCAACGGGTTCGCGCGAAACATAATCAGCCAGAAACCTTGTAAGTTCACCGCTCGGCACAGTTGTCAGTCCGTTTGCAATCATCTGCAAGGTATCTGTGACCGCCAGACCGGTACGTTTCCGGCCATAATCAATTGCTATAATCCTTCCCATCGGGCACAAAGATAACATAAATTCAGTTTCCTATTACACATATATACAAAAAGTGTGCAATTTAATACTTAGTATGCATTCTTTTCTCCCTTGAACATATTGATAACCGTTACAACTATAATCTTAAGATCCAAGAAGAAAGACCAATTCTCGATATACCAGACATCTCGCTTCACACGTCCTTCCATTTGTTCCAACGTTTTCGTTTCTCCTCTGTAGCCTGTTACCTGTGCCCAACCTGTCACCCCCGGTTTAACCAAGTGGCGAACCATATACTTGTCAATCAACGCAGAGTATTGCTCTGTATGTTTCAGCATATGGGGACGCGGTCCTACAACTGACATTTCCCCCCTCAACACATTAATAAACTGGGGAAATTCATCCAAATTAGTCCGCCGAAGAAAATCTCCGACCTTTGTTTTACGCGGGTCGTCCTTCACAGCCTGCAGGGAATCAGCCTGCGCGTTAACCTTCATCGTGCGAAACTTATAACACCTGAAATCCTGTCCGTACAGTCCCGTTCTCTTTTGCTTAAATAAGATCGGTCCCGGAGAACTCAGCTTGATCATGATACCAACCACAATATATAATATCGGGAATATAGTTACCAGAATTACAGTTGAAAAAAGAATATCAAACGCACGTTTCAATGCTCGATTGTAAGCTGCCTGTAAAGGCTCGCGGCGAACGGTCATCAAAGGGATGGACTCCAAAACATCCATCACAAGACTCTTCTTCAAATTTCGATAAAATTCCGGCACAATATAAAAACGGATCATGTGCTTCTCCGCAAAATTCAACAAACGCACAATCTTCTCATCATTCGTACCCGGTAAAGTACAGTAGATTTCATCCACATCATTTGCCAGCACAAAATTCTCTACCTCATTCGTCATTCCCAAATAATTCGGCAAAACCGATTTCAAGGACTGATTATCATCAAAGAATCCCAAGATATTGAAACCATACGACAAATCATCCTTCATTACCTTATATAATTCCATCCCATTTTTTCCTGCTCCAACAATTACGATCTTTTTAAAATTATACCCTTTCCGACGATACATTTTCAATGTTACACGCACAATAACACGCCACAAAGAAAATACTACAAGCGTAACAGCGTAATAAATCAATAAGAAAGTTGCCAACACATCTCCAACATTCAAAAAAATCAGACAAGTGGCAAATAAAAAGAACATAATCGTAACCAAAAAGAATGCTCTTTGCACAATTTTATCGATAAAGACAATGGACAGATGCAACCGCAAAGGAACAAAATAAAGGGAAAAGAAATAACAAAAATTCAACAAAAGCACCACTTCTCGCAAGCTTCCAGTAATAGCTAACGTATGAATACTATTCAATCCATAATAGACAATAAAAAAGAGAATATTCAGAACGATCAGATCTCCGATGCCTATCAGCCATTGAATAAGATAACCATATTTTTTATTTGACTCCATAACAACGCGCTAAAATCATGCAAAAATAAGCATTATTTCCGAGCAAAAAAAAGGCTGCACACGATTATGTACAGCCTTTCGGGATATAATTAAAAATTAATTATTTGCAGACATGATAACAACGCGGTTCCAATTGTTTTCATTGTACGGTTGAACGTCAGAACCCTTCCATTCGATTGTGATCTGGCTAGAAGAGATACCGTATTTATCAATAAGTTCCTTGGCAACGGCTCTTGCACGTTTTTCGGAAAGCTGCATATTGTAAGAACCTGTACCTGTTTTCTTATCAGCATAGCCGATAACCTTGATAGGCACATTGTTTTCTTTCATAAACTGTGCAGTATTGAAGATGCTAACCTGCTGGTTCTTGTCGATCTTAGCGCTATTGATACGGAAGTATACCACATTATCTACATAGTTGTTAACAACGTTAGTTACAACTTCTTCACATTCAGGACAAGAAACCGGACGTTTACTCAATTCGTCGTTTTCAGCACGCAAAGCGTTGATCTGACCATTCAGGTCGTTCAACAATGCATAATCCATCGGCTCCAACACTTCGAAATCAGTTTTACCCAGTTTGAATGTCAAACCAGCGCTCAACTGTCCGATACCGTCAGTCAGGTGGTACATAGAAACACGGTTAAACTGTTCGTTCAACAATGAACCCTGAACTTCTACGTTCAAATCTACACGTTTGCTCAAACGAAACGCAGTCAGGATACCGAAATTCACCGTTGGAGATTCTGTTCTTGCAATACCTCTGTTATCATCGGAGTTTTTGAAACGCTGTGCGTAACCAAGACCTACCCAAGGAATCAAACGAAACACTTTCTTTTCGTTGTAAGGAGCCCAGAAATTAGTCACATCCCACAACAAATCAGCATGAGCAGCTGCATATTTATTGTGCTGCATAAATGTAGCACCTGTGTTTTCAAAACCATGCAACACACCACCATTCAACTGGAGACGCAGGGCTAAATACGGATTAAACCATTTACCGACAGAGAACTGAGGAGCGAAATTCAAACGATTCTTAAAATCGGCTTCACTGTTCTGATCACCAAATAAAACACTCGCGCCACCAGCAATAGAGATAAACCAGTTGTCGCCTGCTTTGTTCTTTTTGAAGTTTGTCTTATAACCCGCTTCGTTACTAAATCCAACCTGCGGTTTAAATTCCTGTGCAGACACAGAGAAAACAAAACCTGATAACAAAGCTAAAAGTAATACTTTAGTCTTCATATTCATCAACATTTTAATTAAACAATCAATTACCTATTAATTAAACAATCAATTACCTATAATCTTGCTCAAACATATTGCAAAATTAACTCTTTTTCTAATTATAACAAATAAAAACAATAAAAGTTCGATTCTACTCAAAATAATTCAATACTTCATAGCCACCTTCTTTTAGATACGATTCTTTCTTCATCAATTTTATATCATTCAACATCATATCCTCTATCAAAGAGGCCAAATCGTACTTTGGTTCCCATCCCAAACGGGTACGCGCCTTCGTCGCATCGCCGATCAATAAATCGACTTCAGTCGGACGGAAATACTGAGGATCAACACCTACAACTTCATCTCCAATCCGTTTCCTGAAATTATCGAGATAAACCTCACCGACTCTTTCAATAAACACTTTTTCGTCAATATAGTTTAAGACAGCCACCTCATTAACATTCTCTCCTTTGAAAATAATTTCCACGCCTATCTCGGCGAACGCCATCCTCAAGAAATCACGAATAGTTGTCGTAATCCCCGTCGCAATGACATAATCGGACGGTTCGTCCTGCTGGAGGATTGCATACATTGCGCGGACATAATCTTTTGCATGTCCCCAATCACGTTTGGAAGAAAGATTCCCCATATAAACTTTTTTCTGCATGCCTAAAGCAATACGGGAGACAGCCCGCGTCACCTTACGAGTCACGAAGGTTTCTCCCCTCAGAGGAGATTCATGGTTGAACAAAATACCGTTCGACGCATGCATTTTATAAGCTTCACGATAGTTCACCGTTATCCAATAACCGTAAAGTTTGGCTACGGCATACGGACTTCTCGGATAAAAAGGAGTCGTTTCTTTCTGCGGAACTTCCTGCACCAAACCATAAAGTTCGGATGTAGAAGCTTGATAAATGCGCGTCTTGGGGATCAAATTCAGCAGACGAACTGCTTCTAAGATACGCAAAACTCCCAGACCATCGGCATTAGCCGTATATTCGGGTGTATCAAAACTCACTTTCACATGACTCATAGCCGCCAGATTATAAATTTCATCCGGCTGGATCTCATGATGCGAGTCAGGTTCAAACTGTCGGTCAGGTCACCATAATGTAGGATCAAGTTACGATTTTCCACATGCGGGTCCTGATAAAGATGGTCGATACGATCCGTGTTAAACATGGACGACCGGCGTTTGATACCATGCACTATATATCCTTTCTTGATCAGATATTCGGCCAGATAAGCCCCATCTTGGCCTGTTATTCCTGTTATTAAAGCAACTTTACTCATCGTTGTTAAACGGAAGACGCAACAACCTCCCTATTTTTAATTTTTTAATTTTCAATTCTTAATTCTCCAAGTACCAACTATAAAGGCGTTCAACCCCTTCGTCTATCTCAATCGTATGATGCCAGCCCAAAGCATGCAACTTCGTGACATCCGTCAGTTTGCGCATCGTCCCGTCCGGTTTAGACGAATCAAATACGATCTCACCTGTAAACCCTACCTTTTCTCGGATTAGGGAAGCCACTTCACAAATAGAAAGTTCTTTTCCAGTACCTATATTAATATGCGTATTTCGGATATCGCCGGTAGCAGGACGGAGATCGGCAAAATCGACCTTCTCCATCACATAGACGGAAGCATCTGCCATCTCCTCGCTCCAAAGAAACTCACGAAGCGGTTTGCCTGTTCCCCACAACTCCACTTTACCAGGATAAATACCGTACTTGGCAAGAATATCCAATATTTCGGATTCAGAAGTACCGCCGGATATATTTTCAACCGAACGCGCATTCAGATCTTTCCGGACAGCCTCCCAATCTCCTTCGGAAAGACATTTACCCAAATGTACTTTGCGAATCATGGCAGGCAGCACATGCGAAGTCTCCAGGTTAAAATTATCATTCGGGCCATACAGGTTGGTCGGCATTACTGCGATATAGTTAGTTCCGTATTGCAAGTTATAACTCTCACACATCTTGATCCCGGCTATCTTAGCTATCGCGTAGGGTTCATTCGTATATTCGAGTGGCGAAGTGAGCAAGCAATCCTCCGGCATCGGCTGCGGAGCATTTCCCGGATAAATACAAGTACTTCCCAAAAACAGAAGTTTCTTTACGTTATTCAGATAAGAAGCATGAATCACATTGTTCTGAATCATAAGATTCTCGTAAATAAAGTCAGCCCGGTAGCGGCTGTTTGCCACAATCCCTCCGACATGGGCTGCTGCCAGGAACACATATTCCGGCTTCTCTGCGGCAAAGAAATCATGAACGGCCTGCTGATCGGTCAAATCCAATTCCGCATGCGTACGCAGGACGAAGTTCGTGTAACCTTTTGCCTTCAGATTCTTCAGAATAGCAGAACCGACCAGTCCCCGATGGCCTGCTACAAATATTTTACTATCCTTATTCATTCTCTCTTTTTATCAAATTCAGCAGATATTGTCCATACTGGTTCTTCAACATCGGAGCGGCAACTTGCCTCAACCGTTCTGCATCGATCCAACCATTCCGATAAGCAACTTCTTCCAAGCAAGCTATTTTCAACCCTTGTCGTTTCTCTATCACCTCAACGAAGGTGGAGGCTTCAGAAAGAGAATCGTGCGTACCGGTGTCAAGCCATGCAAAACCGCGCCCTAAGAGCTGAACTTTCAAATTCCCATCCTTCAGGAATTCCTGGTTGACAGTCGTAATCTCCAGTTCTCCGCGGGCGGAAGGTTTAATCTGCTTGGCAACTTCCACCACTTTGTTCGGATAGAAATAAAGACCGACAACTGCATAATTCGATTTCGGGCATGCTGGTTTTTCTTCAATGCTCAACACATTTCCTGCCTCATCGAATTCGGCCACGCCATAGCGCTCCGGATCATTGACGTAGTAACCGAAGACGGTCGCTTTTTGTTCGTTTTCCACATTAGCTACGGCCCTTTTTAACATTGCGGTGAAACTCTGTCCGTAAAAGATATTGTCGCCCAAGACCAGACAAACGGAATCATTTCCAATAAACTCCTCCCCAATTAAAAAAGCTTGTGCCAATCCGTCCGGTGAAGGTTGTTCGGCATACTCGAAACGGACACCATAATCGGAACCATCCCCTAACAGACGACGAAAACCGGGAAGATCCTGCGGTGTGGAAATCACCAATATTTCACGTATTCCTGCCAGCATCAACACAGACACCGGATAATAGATCATCGGTTTATCATAAATAGGCAATAACTGTTTTGAAATCCCTTTGGTTATCGGATACAAACGCGTACCGGACCCTCCTGCTAAAACAATACCTTTCATAATCTTCTATGATTTACGATTTATGATTCCGGAATCATGCATCAATGATAAATCATACATCCAAAATCATAAATTCTTAATAAATATAACGGATGGCAAATGTATTAAAAATAATTCACTTTACCGGCTCGGTGAAACTTTTCTTTCCAAAGGTTTGTTACAAAGTAGATTTCAAAATAATTAAAAAACGAATTTATTATGAAGACTTTTATTGACACAATCAACTTCGGAGTAAAAAACTGGTGGGTTTCCCTGCTGTTGGGCCTGCTTTATATCCTCATCGCAATCTGCCTGATGTTCACACCGCTGGCAAGCTATGTCGCACTGAGTGTTTTGTTTAGTGTATCCATGTTTGTCAGCGGCACGTTGGAAATTCTTTTTGCCGTCACCAATAGAAAGAATATTTCCAGTTGGGGCTGGTATCTGGCAAGCGGTATCATCGACCTAATCTTAGGTATCTACCTGATGGCCAATATCGGCCTGAGCATGGCAGTGCTGCCTTTCATCGTCGCTTTCTGGCTGATGTTCCGCGGTTTCGCTTCAACCGGCTACGCTATGGACCTGAAACGCTACGGGACACGCAACTGGGGCTGGTATATGGCTTTCGGCGTACTGGCAATCCTTTGCAGTATCGGCATTATCTGGCAACCAGGTCTTGGAGCGTTATCCCTTGTCTATATGATCGCGTACACTTTGCTGATCATCGGCATCTTCCGGGTTATGCTTTCCTTCGAACTGAAGAGCTTGCACAAACGGAACAAAGAATACAACGAATAAATCGTATGCTTTTCTCAGCAGTTTCCAATCCATGAGAATACTTCCTCACCAGGGAGAGAATATATTCTCATCCGTATGAGAAAAGATTATCATTACGACGAGAAAAGATTGCCATCCTTATGAGAAAAAGCCCCTCATAAGACGAAAATCTTTTCTCGTTGTAGCTTTATGATTATTCGCTGACCATCTTCCGCTTAATGAATACGGCCTTACACTCAGCACAGTCCTTCCGGCAGTTCACTTTGGATACGACAACGGCGGCCGGTCGACCATACGCAAGGTAACCTGCTGCTCAGAGGAGGCCCCGACAAAACCTAAGCCACCCGATACGTTTTGAGGAACGATGACCGGTTCCATAAAGGTTTCGTTATAATCTTCCGAATTCAGACAGTTCATCGCACGCAAATAACGATAATAAGGTTGTGATATGCTCAATAAGCGGACTGTAACATCCAAGTAAAAATGATCTTTTCCATTTGATTCGCTAATATGCGGAACAGAGGTGTAGATCTTAAGGGTATACGAACCATTTTCAAAACGGCCATCCGTGAAAACATTGCTAAGATTACGAATAGTCCAATCCAAAATGCCGAATTTGTCATCATCGGCAGTCGTAAGATGCCCATCGGTCAACACAATATCCTCCTGGTTGATAATTTCGGGATAAGAGGAAAAGGGACCGTATTTGATACCTGTTTCCGAAGAAATCCTGTATGTATTTTCTTCGATAATAAGACGGTAATAATTTTTCTCGTTCGGACGGTCATGTATCGTTATTTTGTATCGCATACAATCCATCATGCTGGAACCACCCCTCAATTGCGTACGGAGCGTATCTACACGGATAGTTTCCTCGATCGGAAAAGGGATCTCCACCTCGCAGCCAGCCTGGTATTGCCCGTCTTCGGCTGTCGCTTCAAAGCGGATACGGTCACCGGGACGAAAAGATGTTTTCAACGTACAATTAGGATCATCGAAAGAACCATAGACCTTCTCCACCTCTGCCGTCTCGGTCTTTTGACCGTTGACATATACTACAATGGAACCATTGGAAACACAATCCGCTTGCTGTTTATCGGTATCGATCATACGCAGAGACACTCCGTTTTCTTTCTTTCCAGCTTCAAGAAAAGCATTCATCAGAAGCTGTGGGACCTGCGGCTTGTTCATATATGGAAGCTCATTCTCACAACCCGGGAACAGCATGGAAACCAGTATGAATAATATAAATAAATTCTTTTTCATAATTCTACTCCTCTTTATTAAAACCGGTATGTATAGGTAATCGATGGAACACAAGGCAGAAGCGTTTGCTTTATCAGCCTCGTTTTCCGCTTCCAGGTCGTCTCATGGCTACCATCCGGCTTAATATGCTCTACTCCGATATATTCTTCTTCTTTATAGATAAGATTCGGAGTCATTGCATTTAAGGCGTTATAGACAGATATAATACAAGACTGAATACCTTGGC
>ENA-UOJO01003668-UOJO01003668.1-human-gut-metagenome-genome-assembly--contig:-P57-NODE-3668-length-14208-cov-21.420830_pt1 | contig 14208 bp, 10 predicted proteins | sample MGYA00242351_ERZ723898 | MGnify/ENA metagenome assembly ERZ723898 | reverse complement strand
AATAAAACACCAAGTTATGACTGTGCAGCAACAGAAGACAAATTCACAGTAGATAGTACAGTAGGAAACGGGAAACTAACATATCCAATAGCATTAATGACAGCAGACGAAGTAAGTTTTGCAGGTGGACTATATGGTACAAATGCACCAACATGGTATTATTATAATAGTGCAAACGGTAGTTCTACAGGCTCAACCTGGTGGTGGTTGTTGTCTCCTAACAATTGGTTTGGCAGCTTCGCTTACGTGTTCAGCGTGTACGGTTCGTCCTATCCTGGCTACTTGTACAACAACGACGTCAACAACGCTGGCGGTGTTCGCCCTGTCATTTCTCTCAAATCTTGTATCAAATATAGTACAGGAAATGGCTCAGCAAGTGACCCATACACAATAAAAGAAACTACAAGTGGATGCTAAACTGTGTCTCTTGAATACCGTCCGAAAACCCTTTCGGACGGCTCCACCGACGAAAGTTGGTGGTAAGCAAAAAATGAATACTGGCTAACCTGTGCTAGAAAGACTAATGCTTTCTGGCGCGTGAGTGCCAGTAGCTGAAAATTTAATTAAGGTATCAAGTGTGAAAACATTTTTGATATAGGGAATGAACTATATGAGTTACGGCCAGCCTTAGATTTTCGTTCTTGGTTGTTGTCTCCTAACAATTGGAATGGCAGCAACGCTAACGTGTTCCTCATGTTCAGTTCGTCCAATCCTGCAACTTGAATAACAACAACGTCAACAATGCTAACGTGGTGCGTCCTTCAGTATCTCTGTCATCTTGTAATCTGATATCCAGAGGAGACGGAAGCCCTGAAAACCCTTACGTTGTTTATACAGGTAGTGGAGTATGTGAATAAAACAAAAGAACTCGTGAATTTTTACTCACGAGTTTTTAAATTACTTACTGCATTCATAAGAGCAAGTTTTGCATAACTATATGTTAACCCACCTTGAATATATAAAGCATAAGGTTTTCTAAGAGGAGCATCACAAGACATTTCAATACTAGAACCTTGTGTAAAAGAAGGACTAGCCATTATAACTTTATCAGAGTATCCTGGCATTTCTCCAGGAGTAGGTAAGACTCCTGAATTAACTGGACCACTTTCTTGAATACTAGTTGCAAAATTAATTAAATTTTCTTCATTTTCTAAATAAAGTATTTCTACAATATCACATCTTTCTTGATTCCATTTAGGACTAACATTATAATTAAGTTTATCCATTACTTTACTAATAAGTATAGAACTTTTTAAACTAGAATTAACTACACTAGGAGACATATATAAACCCATTAAAAACATTCTATTAGATTCTATACTAGGTCCTACATCTTTACCTTCACCTGCTAAATATAATCTTTCACTAACTAATTTAATTAAATCTTTTTTACCAGTCACATAAGCCCCGTGAGTACATATTCCAGCCCCTAAATTCTTTATTAAAGACCCAACTATTATATCAGCCCCAACTTGAATAGGAGTTTTATCTTCTACAAACTCACAATAACAATTATCTACAAAAACTATAATATCTTTATTAATACTTTTAATTAATTTAATAACTTTTTCTAACTTATTAATAGATAAACTTTCTCTTAAAGAGTAACCTCTACTTCTTTGAATATAAACTAATTTTATACCATTCAAACTATTTTTTATTTTATCATAGTCAAAATCATTATCAACTAAATCAATTTCCCTATAACTAATCCCATAACTTTTAAGTGAACTATCATTTTCCTTTATACCTATAACTTCATGCATTGTGTCATATGGTTCCCCACTTATTGATAAGAATACATCCCCAGGTCTCAAAAGACTACATAAACTAATACTTAAAGCATGACTTCCACTAACAAATTCTCTTCTAACTAAAGAGTCCTCGCTTCCAAAAATATCACTATAAATACTTTCTATCTTATCTCTTCCAATATCATTATAACCATATCCATAAGTTCCATATAAGTCACTTTCATTTAAATTATTTTTATGAAATGCATCTAATACTTTCTTACTATTTATTAGTTCTTTTTTATCTAACTCTTCAAAAATACTTTTTAGTTCACTTTCACACTGATTAACTAATGAAATACTTTCTTCATTTATTTTTAACATACTTTACCTCCATCAATTTTAATAACACTATCATTTATGTAACTAGCGTCTTCACTTGCTAAAAAATATACTAGATTAGCCACTTCCATAGGACGGGCAAACCTTTTAAGTAATATTTTATTTATTTCTTTTTCTTTAAAACTAGGATTAATACTTTCATTCATAGGTGTATCTATCCATCCAGGACACACAGTATTAACTCTTACATAAGGACTATATATATTTGCCAAATTATGTCCCATATTTATAACACCAGCCTTAGATGCATCATAATCAATACTTTCTTTATAATATGAATCAATTCCATTATTACTACTAATATTAATTATAGAACCACTTTTTCTTTCAAACATATTTTTTCCAAAAACTTTACTCATTAAAAAAGTACCAAGTAAATTAACTGAAACTACTTTCATAAATTCATCTTTGCTTTTTAAATTAATATCATTATCAATACTAATTCCAGCATTATTTATAAGCACATCTAAGTATGTTACTTTGCTATTTAATTCATTTATACTTTTTTCACTAGTAACATCTAGTTTAAAACATTTACTATCAACTTTATAAGTATTAATTATATAATTATTAAATTCTATCGCTTCTTTTTCATGAGTAAAGTAAGTAATAATAGTATTCCATCCATTACTTGCAAACTTTTCTATAATACTTTTTCCAAGACCAGAACTTGATCCTGTTACTAATACAGTCTTTTCCATAAAATAAATCACTTCCAGCAAGTATTTTACCATATTTTCATCCATTTATGAACTAATTTAAAGAAAAATGGTTGAAAAAGTAAAAGTTTTATGGTATGATTTGACATGAGTTATATATTTATTATGTAACTAGATTAAGTGGAAGAGTTTTGGATTACTAAACCACTCGCGAAAATTAACTTGAATATTAAATTTTATAGGAGGTGTTTTTCGTGGCAAAGAAAGTTACTAAAGTTGTAAAAATTCAAATTCCTGCTGGAAAGGCTACACCAGCTCCACCAGTTGGTACAATATTTGGACCTCTAGGAATTAACTTACAAGAATTTTGTACAAGATACAACGACGCAACTAGAGACAAAATGGGAGATATAATCCCATGTGAAGTTAGTGTTTACGATGACAGAAGTTTTGACTTCGTATTAAAGACACCACCTGCTGCTAGTTTACTTTTAAAAGTTGCTGGTGTTCAAAAAGGTGGAGTTAAAGGCGCTAATGATATAGTTGCTACAATTACAAAAGATCAGTTAAAACAAGTTGCTGAAATTAAGTTACCAGACTTAAATACAAATGATTTAAATCAAGCTATGAAAATTGTTGCAGGTACTGCAAGAAATATGGGAATAGCTGTTAAAGGACTTAACGATACTGAACTTGAAAATCAAGCTGAAGAAGCAAAAGAGGCTGAAGCTGAAATGGCTAAATTAGATGCTGAATTTGCTGAAATGGAAGCTGAGGCTAAAGCAAATGCTGATAAAGAAGTTCCAGAAGTAGAAAGTACTGAACAAAAAGCAGAAACAGAAGAATAATAATTAAATAAAGTCGAGTAAGAAATAATCCAAATACCACATAAAGGAGGTAAAAATTATGAAACGTCATGGACGCTTATATGTGGAAGCTTCAAAAAGTGTAGATAAAGATAAACTTTATACACCAGAAGAAGCGGTTAAACTAGTAAAATCTCTTTCTAAAAGAAAATTTGACGAAACTGTCGAAATCGCTATGAACTTAAATATTGATACAACTAAAAGTGATCAACAAGTAAGAAGTTCATTTACATTACCAAATGGTACAGGTAAAACTAAGAAAATATTAGTTGTTACTAAAACTAAGGCTGACGAAGCAAAAGAAGCTGGAGCAGATTATGTTGGTGATGAAGACATGATCGAAAAAATCGTTAAAGAGAACTGGTTTGATTTTGATACAATGGTAGCAACACCTGAAATGATGGTTAGTTTAGGTAAAATAGGTAAAATCCTAGGACCTAAAGGTTTAATGCCAAACCCAAAAACAGGAACAGTTACTGTTAACGTTAAAGACGCAATAGCTAACATTAGAAAAGGTATGGTAGAGTATAGAGCTGATTCTAATGGTAACGTACATGCTATAGTAGGTAAAGTTAGTTTTGATGAAGATAAATTAACTGAAAACTTAGTTGCTTTCATTAAAGAAGTAATTAAGAATAAACCTAGTGGAGTAAAAGGAACTTTTGTTAAGAACATAAGTATTTCTTCAACAATGGGACCTGGCGTAAAAATTGATTTAAATTTATTTAAATAAGGTATTTACAAAATTGAGTTTTTGTAGTAAAATACTTTACATGAGTTCGCCGTAGACAGTAGGTAACTAATAAATCCTACCGAGGAAAACTAAACTTTTAAAGAAGTTTTCCTTGTACGGAAAACTTTTTATTAATATTATGAGGAGGAAAAGAATGGCAAGCGAAAAGAATCTTAAACTAAAAAAAGACCTTGTAAGTGAAATTAATTCTAAGGTAGAAAATGCTAGTACTGTATTATTAGTAGACTATCAAGGAATGACTGTGTCAGAACTTAACGATCTTAGACAAAGTTTAAAAAACGCTGGTAGTGATTTAAAAGTATATAAAAATACTTTAGCATCACTTGCATTTAAAGATAATGGAATCAAATTAGATGATTACATGACTGGTCCTAATGCTTACATTTTTAGTAAAGACATCATTGAACCTATTAAAATAGTTAGTGAAGTAGCTAAGAAAAATGAAAACTTAACTATCAAAGCTGGTTACATTAATGGTGAATTTGTTGATACTAAAGTAATTGGTGAATATGCAAGTATTCCAAGTTATGAAGGACTTCTTACAATGTTTGCTGGTGGCTTAATTGAACACGTAAGAAATTTAAGTATTGCACTTAACTTATATGCCGAAAAATTAGAGAATGGAGGAAATGAATAATGGCAAAAATTGAAAACAAAGATATTATCGAAGCAATTAAAGAAAAAACTATTCTTGAAGTTAAAGAATTAGTTGATATGATGAAAGAAGAATTTGGAGTAGATCCAAGTGCTGTTGCTGTAGCTGCTCAACCTGCTGCAAGCGCTGAAGACGAAGGAGATGTAACTAAGACTGTAGTTCTAGCTAATGCTGGAGGACAAAAGTTACAAGTAATCAAACTAGTTAGAGAAATCACTGGTTTAGGATTAAAAGAAGCTAAAGACTTAGCTGATAATGGTGGTAATATCAAAGAAAACGTTTCTATGGATGAAGCTAATGATTTAAAAGCTAAATTTGAAGAAGCTGGCGCTACTATTGAATTAAAGTAAGTAATTAAAATAGCCTTTTACTTAAAAGGCTTTTTTGCGTATATATAAAGGGGAAAATATAAAAAATAGAATACTTAATAATTATTTAAGTTTTGATGGAAAAGAAAAGAAAAAGGACTTAAAAAAATATTAAAGTAATGAAAGGAGTATGTTATGGAACATTATTTTACAAATAACGAAAATTTAAAAAGTGAATTTAGGAGTGTAAAGTATGTTTATAACGATACTCCTTTTACATTTACTAGTGATTTAGGAGTATTTTCTAAAGATAAAGTTGACTATGGTAGTAAATGCCTTTTAGAAATAATTCTAAATAAAGAAAGTAAAAACAAAACAATACTTGATGTAGGATGTGGATATGGCTTTATTGGGATAGTTTTAAGTAAAATATTAGATAGTGAAGTTGATATGATAGATGTTAACAAAAGAGCAGTCCATTTATCAAACATGAACATTAAAAGTAATGAAGTAAATGCTAAATCTTTTATAAGTGATGCATACATATCAATTACAAAAAAATATGATGTAATTGTTACAAATCCACCGATAAGGGCAGGTAAAGATAAAGTTTTAGAAATACTTATTAATGCAAAAGACCATTTAACAGAAGATGGAACACTTTACTATGTAATAAGAAAAGATCAAGGTGCTAAAAGTATTACTAAAACACTTGATAATTACTATAAAACTGAACTGTTAGATAAAAATAAAGGTTTCTACATCTATAGTGCGAAAAAACTTTAAGAAATTGACTTTAGATGGTTGACTTCTTTACAAAAATCAAGTAAAATTATATATTGCGATACATGTAGTTTCTTGACTCTATGTGTTTTAAATCTAAGGGATTGGGGTGACTAATTTTGGCTTATAAAGTTGAAAAATTCGGTACAAAGAGAGAAAGAAGAAATTTCTCACAATTAAGAAACAAATTTGAACTTTCAAACTTGCTTGAAATTCAAAAAGATTCGTTTCAAAAATTTTTGGATGAAGGGATAAAAGAGGTATTTGATGACATTTTTCCAGTGGAGAGTTTCAGTGGAAGTTTATCGCTTGAATTTGGTGATTATACTTTAGAACCTCCTAGATACAGTGTAACTGAATCAAAAGAAAGACGTGTTACTTATGCTGCACCATTAAAAGTAAAAGCAAGATTATTTATTAATGAAACAGGTGAAGTAAAAGAACAAGAAGTATTTTTAGGTGACATTCCATTAATGACAGAAAATGCAAGTTTCATTGTTAACGGAGTTGAAAGAGTTATAAACTGTCAACTTGTTCGTTCTCCATCTATTTATTTCAAACGTGAAATAGATAAAAATGGAAGAAACATAATTACTAACGAAGTAATTCCTAGTAAAGGTACATGGTTAGAGTATGAACTTGATGCAAGAAATATTTTCTATGTAAGAATAGATAGAACAAGAAAAGTAACTATAACAACTTTCTTGCGTGCATTAGGTTTATCAAGTGACGATGATATTCTAAAAGTATTCGGTGAAGATGAAATACTTGTTAATACTTTAGAAAAAGACTCAACTAAGAATACTGATGAAGCATTAATTGAAATTTATGAAAAATTAAGACCAGGTGAACCTGCAACACTTGATTCTTCTAAGAACCAATTAATTACTAGATTCTTTGATAAATTTAGATATGATTTAGCAAAAGTAGGTAGATACAAATTTAATAGAAAATTAAATGTAATGGATAGACTACTTAATAATCGTATTGGTGAAGATATAGTAGTAGATGGTGTTACATACATCAAAAAAGGTGAAGTTGTAACTAAAGAGAAACTTGAAGAATTAAAACCTATCTTTGAAAATGGTTATGGTGTTCATGAAGTTAAAATTAATGAAGAACTAGATACATATAATAAAGTACAAGAAGTACTTGTGTATGCTAACGATGGAAGTGATAAATTACTTAAAGTTATAGGTAATGATCAAAGTATTGATACCAAACGTTTAACAATAAGTGATATATACGCTTCAGTTTCATACTATATTAATTTACATTATGGAGTAGGAAATTATGATGAAATAGACCACTTAGCTAATAGACGTGTTAGACAAGGTGGAGAATTAATACAAAACCAATTTAGAGTTGGTATTGCTAGAATGGAAAGAGTTATTCGTGAAAGAATGACTACACAAGATATTGATACAGTAACTCCTAAAACATTAATTAATATTAGACCAGTTACTGCTGCATTAAAAGAATTCTTTGGAAGCAGCCAATTATCTAAATTCATGGATCAAATAAATCCACTAGCAGAATTATATGATAAACGTAAACTAAGTGCTCTAGGACCTGGTGGTTTATCAAGAGATCGTGCAGGAATGGAAGTTCGTGACGTAAACTCTAGTCACTATGGTAGAATTTGTCCAGTAGAAACTCCAGAAGGACAAAATATTGGACTTATTACAAGTTTAGCAGGATATGCAAAACTAAATGAATATGGTTTCATAATGACACCTTATAGAAAAGTAGTAAATGGAGTACTTACAGATGAAATAGTTTACATGACTGCAGATGAAGAAGAAAGCTATTATATTTGTCCAGCAACAATTAAAGTTGGAGAAAATAATGCTATCATGGAAGATAATGTTCCAGTTAGATTTAATAGAGATAACTTAGTTGTTTCTAAAGATAAAGTAGACTTTAGTGATGTAAGTCCTAGTCAAATAGTATCAATTACAACAAGTTGTATACCATTCTTGGAACACGATGATGCTAACCGTGCACTAATGGGTGCTAACATGCAGCGTCAAGCAGTACCTCTAATGAAAACAGAAGCACCAATTGTTGCAACAGGTGTTGAATACTATGCAGCAAATGATTCAAGTGCAGTAGTTAAAACTAAAATAGATGGTGTAGTAGACTATGTTGATGCTAAAAGAATAGTAGTAAAAAATAGTAAAGAAAAAGCAGAATATCAATTAATGACATTTGAAAGAAGTAATGCTGAAACTTGCTATACTCAAAGACCAATAGTTCATATGGGTGATAAGGTTAAAAAAGGAGACATAATAGCAGATGGACCTAGTACAAATGATGGAGAAATGTCTTTAGGTAAAAATTTAACTGTAGCATTTATGACTTATAATGGTTATAACTATGAAGATGCTGTTATCTTAAATGAGAGAATAGTAAAAGATGATGTATTAACAAGTGTACATGTTGAAATGCTTGAAGTAGAAGCAAGAGATACAAAACTTGGACCAGAAGAGTTTACAAGAGATATTCCAAACGTAAGTGAAGAAGCACGAAAGAACTTAGACAAAGAAGGTATTATAAGAATTGGTACTGAAGTCAAAGAAAATGATATTCTAGTTGGTAAAATAACTCCAAAAGGTGTTCAAGAATTAACTAGTGAAGAAAAATTATTACATGCAATATTTGGTGAAAAAACTCGTGAAGTAAGAGATACTTCTTTAAGAGTACCACATGGTTCTAGCGGTATAGTACACGATGTACAAGTATTCACAAAAGATAATTCTGATGAGTTACCAGCAGGTGTAATTAAAATTATAAGAATATACTTAATAAAGAAAAGAAAAATGCAGGTTGGAGACAAGATGAGTGGACGTCATGGTAACAAGGGTGTAGTAAGTTTAGTATTACCAGAAGAAGATATGCCTTACTTACCAGATGGTAGAACAGTAGATGTTATATTAAACCCATTAGGTGTTCCATCTCGTATGAATCTAGGACAAATATTAGAAGTTCACTTAGGTATGGCTGCTAAAACATTAGGTGTACATATTGCAACTCCAGTATTTGATAGTGCAACTGAACAAGATATAGTTGATATGACTAAAGAAGCAGGACTAGACCCTGACTATAAGACTTGGTTATATGATGGACGTACTGGTGAAAAATTCCATAAACGTGTAAATGTTGGAGTCATGTACATGATTAAACTTAACCACATGGTTGATGATAAGATGCATGCAAGAAGCACTGGACCTTATAGTTTAGTAACACAACAACCTCTAGGTGGTAAAGCACAATTTGGTGGTCAAAGATTTGGTGAAATGGAAGTTTGGGCATTATATGCATATGGTGCTGCTCATATCTTACAAGAAGTTCTAACAATTAAATCAGATGACGTAGTAGGACGTGTTAAAGTTTATGAACAACTTGTAAAAGGTAAACCAGTAGATCAAGCAGGAGTTCCAGAATCATTTAGAGTATTAATTAAAGAATTCCAAGCATTAGGGCTAGACATTAGTGTATTAACTAAAGATGGACTAAAAGATTTAAGAGAACTTGAAAGTGCTGAAGAAAGTGATGATGCTCCAGTATCAATAGAAGAAATTGATACAAATAGTAAAGAAGATTTCACAAGTGACTTTGATAAAGAAGACGAAGAAGATGAAGAAGACTTCAATTTAGATGATGAAGAAAGTGATGACTTTGAACTAGATGATATGGAACTAGATGATGAAGAAGATATGGAGGGTGAATAATTATGATGGATGTTAATATGTTTGAAGGAATTAGAATTGGTATAGCTAGTCCTGATAAAATACGTTCATGGAGTTATGGAGAAGTTAAAAAGCCCGAAACTATTAACTATAGAACACTTCGTCCTGAAAGAGATGGATTATTCTGTGAAAAAATATTTGGACCAACAAAAGACTTTGAATGTGCTTGTGGTAAATATAAAAGATTAAGATATAAAAATGTAGTGTGTGATAGATGTGGAGTTGAAGTTACTCGTTCTAACGTAAGACGTGAAAGAATGGGACACATTGAACTTGCAACTCCAGTTGCACACATCTGGTATACTAAAGGAGTTCCACCTAAAATAGGACTAGTACTAGATAAAAGCCCAAGAGATATAGAAGAAGTAATTTATTTTGTTAGCTATATAGTACTTGATCCAGGAAAAGCTCCACTTGAGAAAAAACAAATCTTAAGTGACAAAGAATACCGTGCATATTATGAAAAATATGGTAACTCATTTAAAGTAGGAATGGGTGCAGAAGCAATTAAAACTTTACTTTGTGAAGTAGATCTTGAAAAAGAAAGAGATACTTTAAAGAAAGAAATAGATGGAAGTGTTGGACAAAAGAAATTAAGACTTGTTAAAAGACTTGACTGTATAGAAAGTTTCATCGAAAGTGGTAACCGTCCAGAATGGATGATACTAGATGTACTTCCTGTATTACCTCCAGAATTAAGACCTATGTTACAACTTCCTGGTGGAAGATTTACAACAAGTGACTTAAATGACTTATATAGAAGAATTATAAATAGAAATAATCGTTTAAAGAAATTACTTGAACTAGGTGCACCTACAATAATCGTACAAAATGAAAAACGTATGTTACAAGAAGCAGTTGATGCTTTAATAGATAATGGTAGACGTGGAAGAAGCGTAAGCGGTGTAGGAAATCGTCCATTAAAGAGTTTAAGCTCAATGCTTAAAGGTAAACAAGGAAGATTTAGACAAAACCTACTTGGTAAACGTGTAGACTATTCAGGCCGTAGCGTTATCGCTGTTGGTCCAACACTTAAAATGTACGAGTGTGGTATACCAAAAGAAATGGCTCTAGAACTATTTAAACCACATGTTATTCATGAAATAGTTGAAAGAGAACTTGCTCACAACATAAAAGGTGCTAAAAAATTAATTGATGCACAAGATGAAAGAATTTGGGATATTGTTGAAGATGTAATTCACGAACATCCAGTAATGTTAAATCGTGCACCTACACTTCACAGATTAGGTATTCAAGCATTTGAACCTAAACTAGTTGGTGGTAAAGCCATGAGACTACATCCTCTAGTATGTACAGCATTCAACGCTGACTTCGATGGAGACCAAATGGCTATACACGTTCCACTTAGTGAAGAAAGCCAAGCAGAAGCAAGACTATTAATGCTAGGTGCAAACAATATCTTATCACCAAAAGATGGAAGTCCAATTGTTACTCCAGGACAAGATATGGTATTAGGTAACTATTACTTAACTCTTGAAATTGCTGGACTTGAACATGAAGGTAAAGCATACAAAAATTCTAACGAAGCCTTAATGGATTATGAAAGAAGAAATATAACTTTACATACAAGAATATGTATTCCTGCTAAAAGTTTTAAACATAAAGTATGGACAGATGAAAATACAGAAAAATATTTAGTAACTACACCTGGTAAAATTATATTTAATGAAATACTTCCAGATGCATTTTCTTATGTAAATGAAGCAACAAAAGAAAACTTTGAAGGATTAACACCTGATAAATACTTCCTAGAAAAAGGAACTGATTTAGTTAATGCTGTTAAAGATATGCCAGTGGTAAAAGGATTTGTAAAGAAGGACTTAGAAAACTTAATTGCGCAAATATTTAAGAGATTTAAAACAACTGAAACAAGTATATTCCTAGATAAGTTAAAGAATCAAGGATTTAAATATAGTACTTTATCTGGTATAACATTTAGTTTAAGTGATATTCCAGTATCAGATTTCAAAGAAAAGATTATAAACGAAACACAAGATACAGTAAATAAAGTTAATAAACAATTTAATCGTGGATTAATAACTGATGAAGAAAGACATAGAAAAGTAGTTGATTTATGGCTTGCTGCTACTAAAGATGTACAAAAAGCCGTAATGGATGAAATGGATAGAGAAAAAGATAGTAACCCACTAGCAATGATATTTACATCTAAAGCTCGTGGTAATGCTTCTCAATTAGGACAACTTAGTGGTATGCGTGGTATAATGGCTAAACCAGATGGTGAAGAAGTAGAAATTCCTATTACTGCATCATTTAAAGAAGGTCTAGATGTTCAAGAGTTCTTCTTAAGTTCTCACGGGTCACGTAAAGGTACAGCAGATACAGCACTTAAAACAGCTGATGCTGGTTACTTAACACGTAGACTTGTTGATGTTGTACAAGACTTAATAATAAAAGAAGAAGACTGTGGTACTATTCAAGGACTTGAAGTTAGTGCATTTGTAGATGACAAGTCTGGTAGTGTACTAGAAAGTTTTGAAGAAAGAATAGTAGGAAGATTCACAAATCAAAAAGTAATAAATCCTGAAACTAAAGAATTGATTATAGATAAAGGAGAATTAATTACTGAACAAATAGCGAAAAAGATTATTAAAGCTGGAATTGAAAAGATAGAAATAAGAAGTGTCTTAACTTGTAAGACAGTTAATGGATTATGTCAAAAATGTTATGGTAGAAACCTAGCAACTGGTAATGTAGTTGAAGTAGGTGAAGCAGTAGGTATTATGGCTGCACAAAGTATTGGTGAACCTGGTACACAACTTACAATGCGTACATTCCATACTGGTGGTGTTGCAGGAGCAGATGATATAACTCAAGGTCTTCCTCGTGTAGAAGAATTATTTGAAGCAAGAATTCCAAAAGCTAAAGCTACTATTGCTGAAATAAGTGGTAAAGTAACTAAAATTCAAGAAGAAAAAGGTAAATACAAGATTTACATTACAAATGATGTTGAAGTTAGAGAACATGTAACACTTTATAATGCTAAATTAAGAGTAGAAAAAGGTCAAACTGTTGAAGCAGGTCAACCATTAACTGAAGGAAGTATAAGTCCTAAAGAATTACTTGCTGTAACAGATCCAACTACTGTACAAGAATATATCTTAAGAGAAGTTCAAAAAGTTTATAAATCACAAGGTGTTGACGTTTCAGATAAACATATAGAAACTGTTGTAAAACGTATGATTAGTAAAATTCGTATTGTTGATGCTGGAGACACAGACTTTGTTGAAGGTACAAGTGTATCTCTAAGAGAATTTGGTGAAAGAAATAAACCATATATCTTAGAAGGTAAAATACCTGCAACTGGTAAGGCTGTAATGTTAGGTATAACAAAAGCAAGCCTAGAAACAGATTCATTCCTAAGTGCTGCATCATTCCAAGAAACAACAAGAATATTAACAGATGCTGCAGTAAGAGGTAAAATTGATCACTTAAGTGGATTAAAAGAAAATGTTATCTTAGGTAAACTAATACCTGCAGGAACTGGTGCTAAACAATATAGAGACATCGAACTAGAACTTCAAAAAGAATTCTTAAGTGATGATCCAACTGAAGCTTTAGAAGAAACATTTATGGCTGAAACAGAAAATAAGACTGATGAAGTAATAGATGAAGTTAACGAAGAAGCTAAAGAAGAAATACTAAGTGAAGAAGAGTAAAATCTTCTTCATTTTTAAATTAGCAATTTTATATTGAATTATTAATTATTTTTTGATACAATGTATACATGAAGAGATTCTTCATAAAATAAAAAGGAACATTCATTGATTGAATGTCTACCTTTTCAATTATAGGTTGACATTTATCTGTACTTTAACAGATAGATGTCTTTTTTTCTTTTTAAAAAAAGATAACCAAAATACTTGTAATATAAAATTATTTTTGGTAAAATTTACTTATAAGATAGAAGGAGGACACAAAATATGACTAATAATTATGTAAATAAATTAAGTTATATGTCTTCATCTATAGAACAAAATAAAGTACTAAATAGAGAGTGTTATCTTCTAACTAACTTAAAAGTAGAAAATTTTTTGCATGAAATAAAATGGATAGAATCATTCTACCCATTTTTTGTTATGTAATGAAAGGAGTTAATGTTTATGCAGAAAAAACAAACAATATTAGTAGTTGCTAGTTTACTAGTAGTAGTATTAAGTGTAACACTAGCATACTTTACAGCTCAAATAATTGGAGAAGGAAAGAATATTTCAGTAACAAGTGCTGACTTAAAAATAGTATTTACTGATACAGATG
>ENA-UOJO01003667-UOJO01003667.1-human-gut-metagenome-genome-assembly--contig:-P57-NODE-3667-length-14211-cov-5.612956_pt1 | contig 14211 bp, 11 predicted proteins | sample MGYA00242351_ERZ723898 | MGnify/ENA metagenome assembly ERZ723898 | reverse complement strand
ATTGTTGTAATAATAAAAGTAAGCTCTTAGAGCTTATTTTTTTGTCTTAATTATCTTTTAAAAAAGGAGAAGAAATGGAAGATAAAAATTTAAAAAAAGAAATAAGTCTTTTTATGGCAACTATGCTTGTGTGTGGTAATATGGTAGGGTCAGGAGTATTTATGTTACCATCAACTCTTGCTCAGGTTTCAGGTGCTGGAGGCACAATAATTGCATGGATACTTACAACAATAGGTTCAATACTTATTGCAATTTCATTTGCAAATTTGGGAAGCAAATATCCTCAAGATGGAGGAGCATATTATTATACAAAAGAAGCTTTTGGAGATTTTGCAGGTTTTTTAAGTGCATGGCTTTATTGGAATGGTTCGTGGATTGGAAATGCAGCTATAATAGTAGCAGCTACAAGCTATTTATCTGTGGTCGTTCCTATACTTAATAATCCTATAATATCATTACTATTTTCAAGTTTTATATTATGGATTTTTACATTTCTTAATATGGCAGGTGTAAAAAAAGCAGGAATGATTCAAGCTTTTATTACAGTTTTTAAAATATTATTTTTTACTCTATTTATTATAGTTGCATTTATGAATTTTGATTCGAGTAATATATTTCCTTTATTTCCTGAAGGAAAAGGTGTTTCATCCATCCCTATGGCAGCAACATCAACTCTTTGGGCCTTTGTAGGTTTAGAAAGCTCTACAATAACAGCTGGCGAAATAAAAAATCCAGAAAAAAATATTAAAAAAAGTACAATTTATGGACTTTTAATAGCTGCTGCTATTTATATGGCAATAAGTATAAGCAGTATGGGAGCTATGAGTAATATTAATCTTCAAAATAGTACTGCACCATTAACAGAAATACTTACAAATGCATTAGGAAATAACATTGGAAAGATATTAACTATTTCAGTTGTAATATGCATTATAGGAACAATAATAGGTTGGATATTATCTACAGCAAGAGTATCATATGCAGCTGGTATTGATGGAGTATTTCCTAAATTTTTTGGGAAAATTAATGAAAAAACAGGAACACCAGTTAATTCACTTATTATAAGCTCTGTTCTTGTAAATATATTGCTTATTTTTAATTATCAAAAAGGAATGGTAGATGCATTTAATTTTATTACAATACTTGCCACATTATCTTATTTACCTGTTTATTTATTAAGTATATCAGCTGAGATTATGCTTAAATTTAAAAAAGAAAAAAATATCACAATAAGTGGTTTTATAAAAAAATCAATTATACCATTAATAGCTTTTATATATGTAATTTGGACAATATATGGTTCGGGGGCAGAAACAGTTATGTGGGGCTTTATACTTATGCTTATAGGTATTCCTATATATGTATATAATCATCATAAAAATAGAGTAGATAATATAGTATAAATTTGACCATATACATAATTTTTAATAAAATAATTATAAGAAATTAATTTGTTTAAAAATAGAAATATGTATATAAGGACAATGATGTTCACAGAATGTCATTGTCTTTTTTTATAAGGAGGTTTTTTATATGAGTAGGCCAGTAATAGGAATTATTCCTTTAATAGATAAAGAAAGAGAAAGTTTTTGGATGTTACTAGGGTATATGAATGGAATAATAGACGCAGGAGGAATACAACTTATAAATGTACTTTTAGGAGATACACTTTATCAGGATTTAAAAACTCAAAAGCCTTCTAATATTGAGCATCATCAATGTCCACCTTATGATGTACCAGTACATAGTGTTAAGCTTAAGAAAGATATGCCATTATATTTATTGATAAAAAAAGAAATAATAAGTGTTAATAGTTATCACCATCAAGCTATAAAAAATATAGCACCTAAATTAAGTGCTATGGCTTATTCTGAAGATGGATTAATAGAAGCTATTTGCGCCCCAGAGAAGAAATTTGTCTGGGCAACGCAATGGCATCCTGAATTTTTGTTCAAAAAAGATAATGATAATCTAAAAATACTTAAGGAATTTGTAAAATCATGCACTTAATTTTTTAGATTCTAATTTCATTAATTTAAGTTCCTTATATGCTAAAAATATACCAATTAAAGCTGCAACAAGGTCTGCTATTGGTCCTGCATACATAATGCCATCAATTCCCATGAATAATGGTAATATTATTATAAAAGGCAAAAGAACTATGATTTGTCTTGTTAAGGCTAATATGATACCTTGCATAGGCTTTCCAATGGCAGTAAAAAAGTTAGATGAAATTGGTTGAATAAAATTTAAAAATGTAAAAAATAAGAATATTCTAAAATATGATTCAGCAAACTGATAATACATTTCGGAACCTGATCCAAATAACGAAATTATTTGTCTTGGGATTAATTGAAACATTAAAAATGATATTACAGAAATAATCATTCCCCATTTCATTGCAGTTAAATAGGCTTCTTTTACACGAGGGTATTTTTGGGCACCATAATTGAAACTTGCTATAGGTTGAAGTCCTTGAGAAATACCTATAATTACTGAGAAAAATATCATATTTACTTTTGCAATTATTCCAGAGCATGCAAGTGGAATGGAATCACCATATGATGATAAGGAACCATAGTATGTAAGGGAATTATTCATAACTATTTGTAAAACCATCATAGCAATTTGATTGAAAAATGGTGAAGCTCCTAATGAAGTTATTCTTAATATGTATTTAAGTTTTGGTATTAAGTGTTTTAATTTAAGTGTTACAGTTTTACATTTTCTTAAATAGCAAAAGGCAAGAATTGCTGAAAAAATTTGTCCAACTATTGTAGCAATTGCAGCACCTGCCATTCCCATATTAAAACCAAATATAAGTATTGGGTCTAGAATTGTGTTGATTATTGCACCAGATAAATTACATATCATAGTATATTTTGGACTACCATCAGCACGAATTAAATGACCTCCACCAGTGGAAAATATAAGAAATGGGAAGCCAAAGGAAGTAATCATTGTATATGTTTTTGTATAATCCATTATATTGTCAGGAGCACCAAAAGCTTTTAGCATAGGTGATAAAAATAGTTGTACTATTACAAATAAAATAATACCTGAGATAAATAGTAAAATAGCTGAATTACCAATATAGTATGTGGCTTCTTTTTCTTTTTTTGCACCCATAGATAAATTAAAATTAGAGGCACCACCAATTCCGAATAGAAGTGATAAGGCTACACATGAAATAGATAATGGAAATACAACATTTGTGGCGGCATTTCCAAGGGTACCTACACTTCTACCAATAAAAAATTGGTCTACAATGTTATAAAGAGCGCCAACTATCATTGATATAATACTTGGTATTGAAAATTTCATGAGCAGTTTTTTTACTGGAGCCTCTCCCAGTGAGTTTCTTACATTTGCTTCCATAAAAATTTCTCCTTAATATTTATTTTGTCAACTTTATTATTATAGTATATTTTTTTGTTGTTTTTAAGTACATATACATTGTAATTTAAAATAACTAATGATTAATAATAATATGTGGTATAATAATTATAAATAATATAATCCATGTAAGGAGAAATAAAAATGAATATCATAATAATTGGCGCAGGAAAGGTTGGTCAGACAATAGCTAGATACCTTTCAGATGAAAATGATAATGTTACAATTATTGATAACAAGGTTCAAGTATTAGAAAAAATTAATGATGAATTAGATGTAATGTGTGTAAAAGGAAATTGCACAGATTTAAGAGTTTTGTCAGAGGCAGGTATTAATGAAGCTGATATATTAATTGCTGTTACAAATAGTGATGAGCTTAATATGTTATGTTGTCTTGCTGCTAAAAAATTAGGAGCTAAATATACAGTAGCTAGAGTAAGAACACCTCATTATGACGAAGATGTAACTGTACTTGCAGATGCAATAGGAATTGATCTTATTATTAATCCAGAAAAAGCAGCTGCTAATGAAATTTCTAAGATGCTTAGATATCCATCTATATGCAGTATTGATGATTTCTCACGAGGCCAAGTTAATCTTGTGGGATTTACTATTTCAGAGAATTCTGTTCTTGTAGATATGCGAGTGTGTGATATTGACTATATTAAGGGACTTATACTATTCTGCGGAGTAGAAAGGGATGATGATTTTATTATTCCTAATGGAGAATTTAAGTTTAAGAAAGAGGATAAAATTTATGTTATTGGAGAACATAAAAATATTGAAGGTTTCTTGAAAAGATTAGGGAAATACAAAAAAAGAGTTAAAAATGTCATGATAATTGGAGGCAGCAGAATAGGTTATTATTTAGCTAAATCTATAAATGATGTTGGTATAAATTGCAAGATAGTTGAAAAAGAAATAAGTAAGTGTGAAGAACTTACAGAATTGCTTCCAAAGTCAGTTATTATTAATGGAGATGGAATGGATGAAAATCTTCTTTTATCAGAAAGCTTAACAGAAATGGATAGTTTTATAGCACTTACAGGAAGAGATGAAGATAATATTTTAGCATCATTATTTGCATTAAATAAAAATATTGATAATATAATTACTAAAATAACAAGAGATAATTATTACAAAATAGCTAAAAATATCGATATAAATGCAATTATAAATCCTAAAATAATTACTGCAAATAGAATAATAAAGCATGTACGAAGAAGAAAAAATCAAAGAAAGTGTTCCATAGAAAATGTATATAAAATATGTAATGAAAAGGCAGAAGCTATTGAATTAATAGTTAATGATTCAACTGAAAATGTTGGTATAAAGCTTAAAAACATAAAGTTTAATAAAGAAAATCTAGTTGCAGTTATAGTAAGAAATGATAAAACAATAATTCCAAGCGGTGATGATTGTTTAAAAATAAATGATAGGGTAGTTATTGTTACAAAAAATCCTATGATTTTAGATATAAATGATATCTTTGATGGAGGTACTGTAAAAGATGAATTATAGGTTTATGCTAAAAATAATAGGAAATGTGTTAAAGTATGAACTTGCGCTTTTATTATTACCTTTAGCAGTAGCAATATATTATGGTGAAGGCGATGCAAAATCATTTATCATTACAATAATTATGTTTATACCACTAACGGTACTTTTATGTAATGTTAAAACTAACAGTAATGAAATATATGCAAAGGAAGGCTTTTGTACAGTAGGATTTACATGGATTGTTATTTCAATAGTTGGAGCTGTTCCATTTTTCTTAAGTGGAAGTATTCCGTCATTTATTGATGCATTTTTTGAAACTGTATCAGGTTTTACAACAACAGGTTCTACCATATTATCAGAGGTTCAATCCCTTCCTAAGGGGATACTTTTTTGGAGAAGCTTTACTCATTGGATAGGTGGAATGGGAGTTTTAATATTTGTATTAGCATTAGTACCTTCAATTAGTAAAAAAGCAATATTTTTATTAAAGGCAGAAAGTCCTGGACCTACACCGGGTAAAATTCTTCCTAAAATAAAAGAAACTGCAAAAACATTATACATAATATATTTTGTATTAACAGTTATTCAAACCATTTTGTTGATGATTTCAGGATTATCTTTTTATGATTCTTTAATACATTCATTAGGTACAGCTGGAACTGGAGGATTTTCTAATATGAATGCTAGCGTAGCTGCATTTCATAATCCAGCAGCAGAGTGGATAATAGCTATATTTATGATTCTTTTTGGAATTAATTTTGCTCTTTATTTTCAACTATTAAAGGGTAAATTTACAAGCTTTTTTAAAAGTGAAGAGTTAAAATATTATTTATTAATGATTTTAATAGCAGTAGTGGTTATAACATTTAATATACTAGGATTAAATAAGGGAAACATAGGCCTTTCTATTAGGGAATCAGCCTTCCAAGTAGCATCAGTAATAACAACAACAGGATATGCAACAGCAGATTTCAATTTTTGGCCTACATTAAGTAAACTTATACTTGTTATGTTGATGTTTGTAGGTGCTATGGCAGGATCTACAGGTGGTGGTATAAAAACCATAAGAGTTGTAATAATGTTTAAAGCTATAAGAAGAGAAATAAACAAAATATTACATCCTAAAAGAATTCAAAGTGTAAAAATAGATGGAAAGACAGTAGAGCAAGAAACTGTATCGGGAGTATTTATATTTTTAGGTGCCTATATAATAATTTCTTTAATAGCAATGTTTATAGTAGCTTTTGATGGTTTTGATATAGTAACAACAGTTACATCAGTAATAACAACAATAAGTAATATTGGGCCAGGATTAGAATTAGTAGGACCAACAGGTAATTTTGCAGCTTTTTCGCCTATTAGTAAATTGGTCTTTTCATTTTGTATGTTAGCAGGAAGACTTGAAATATATCCTATGCTTATAATGTTTAGCACATCAATATGGAGAAAGAAATATTAATATAAAAATAGTTACCATTAGCAAATTTGCTAATGGTAACTATTTTTATTTTGTGATGTCTGAAATTATTGAAGTAAAGTCTTCAAAAGATTTGCAAAGACTTAATTTATTTTGAATATAATCATCACTTATTATTTTTATTAATATATTATATACATTATCCATATGAAAATAATCATTTTTATTTATAGCAAGCATTATAACTACTTTTACAGAAGATTCATCATTCCAAGTAATATAATTACTTAAAATTGCTATGCAAAGTTTTGTTTTTGTGGCAGACAATTCCATAGGATGTGGAATTGCTAGAAAATTATTTAAATTAGTAGAGGAGAGATTTTCTCTACAAAATATAGAGCCTTTAAAGGATGTAGATACTAATTCATTTTTAAAAAGTGTATCACACATTAAATTTAAAAGTTCATTTTTATCTTTAACATTAGGATGTACTAAAAAAAGATTTTTATCAAAATAATTGTTTTGATATGTTATAGCTTTTGATATATTTTGAATATCTTTGTTTAAGAGAATAAAATCTACTAAGACTACAGGTATTTCCTTGTGAGTAATTGGTATAGTTGAAATAATCAAATCTATATTTTTTAAATGTTTTGAATTAAATTGATTAAGAGATAAACATTCTACTATATTTAATTTATTATGAAATACTTTAGTTATTTGGGCTTCTAAAAGTCTACTTGTCCCATATCCAGAGCCACATACAATAATTGTGTTTTTAATTGAAACATTATTTTGGAAAAAACGTTCCATTGCTGCACCAATATGTAAAGATACATAGCCAATTTCATCTTCATTAAAAGAATAAATTGTGTTTTCAAATATTTTTTTTATAGATGTAAAAGTAATTTCAAAGGATAAGGGATAATTACTTTTTATTGTTTTTAAAAGAGGGTTAACTTTATTTTCATCTAAGTATTTAGGATTTAGTATAGATTTAAAATGTATTTTCAAATCATTAAATAGAACTTTGTCATTTCTTAAGTCAAAGTTATAAGTATCATATATTACTTGAAGAAGTTCACTTGTGTAATTTATTATTTCGTTATTTATGTTATTGTCTGAGGAGTTGCATTTTAAATTAAAATGATTGTAAATGTATAACATATCTTCTTTTTCAATAGACAAATTATATTTATTGATAATATATGCACAGATATTATTAACAGCTATATTATCTTCTATTTTATAATCTTTTGATATTGTGGTGTCATCTTCTAAATTTATTTTCTTATTAAGAAGTAATCTGCTTATTGTAATTGCAATATGAATCATAAAGTTTTTTAAGTTAATGTCAGAAAATTCTAGACTAGCTTTATTAATTTCAGTAAGTATTATTTTTTGAAGTTCCTCTAAATCAATTGATGAAAAAATTTCTTTTTCATTTTCAGTAAAGCCTATTATATAATCATTAAAATTTTTTTCTATAATATTATGAGATATGCATTTCCTTATGTCAGATTCTTTACCACTAATTATTATTCCGTAATATGGTTTTGAAACAATTGTAAGATTATATTTTGATAAAATACCTTTTATACGCTTTATATCATTTAATATAGTTAATTTACTTACAAATAGATTACTTGCTAAATCATCTACCTTTGCATAATTATTACTATATAATAAAAATTTAAGTATGTATTTATATCGATTTTCTGGTGAATTGGGAATATTATTTGAATACATTATATTTTTAGAATTATTAGCTAAAAATTCTTGATATTTATTTAAATCTAAAATATCTATATAGTACCCTTCACATCTTTTTATTTTTATAATTGCACCATGATCTTTGAGAAGATAATTAATTGAAGTAATATCATTTCTAATAGTTCGTTCTGTTACATTTAGTTTTTCTCTTAAGGATTTGCAAGTGATTTTAGTATCATTTTTATTTATTAAGTTAAATAAAGATAATAACCTTTCATTTGAAAACATTTTCTCACACCCTTTTTTAAAATATAAGCAATTATATCATTAGAATTAAATTTGTACCTAAACATTTATTTCCATAGTATAATTTCCACTTCAATTTGGAAAAATATTATGTTTAGGTTTTTATTAAGCTTTTATATAATAAGTGTGTAAACAATTACAAAAGAAAATTAAGAAAGGGGTGTTGAGATAAATGGTATTAGAAGAAAATAATTTGTTTTTAGATGAAAATTTATCTACAAAAGAAGAAGTACTAGAATTTATTTCAAAGAAAGCAGAGAAATTAGGGATAACAAAAAATAGTGAAGGACTTTTAAAAGATCTTTGGAAAAGGGAGGGTGAGTTTTCAACAGGTCTTCAAGATGGATTTGCAATACCACATGCAAAAAGTGAATATGTAGAATATCCATCAATTATATATATAAAATCAAAAAATGGTATTGAATGGGAGACTTTTGATGATAGTAAAGTTAAATATATATTTAACTTATTAGTTCCAAAAGAAAATAAAGATAACATTCATTTGAAAATGTTATCAAAACTTGCCACCTGTCTAATGGAAGAGGAGTTTAAAAATGAGGTAAGTAACTCAGTAGATAAAGGTAAGCTTGTAGAATATATAAATAAAAAAATGATGGAGGAATAAATATGAAGATAGTAGCAGTTACATCTTGCCCGGCAGGTCTAGCACATACACCAATGGCTGCAAAAGCTTTAGAAAATGCAGGAGCAAAAATGGGTTATGAAATAAAAGTTGAACAACAAGGGGCTATGGGTAAGGTAAATGAAATAACAACAAAGGAGGTTCAAGAAGCAGATTTTGTATTAATAGCATCAGATCAACATATTGATGGAATGGACAGATTTAATGGAAAAAAGGTTATAAGGGTAAAAATAGGTGTTGCATTGAAAAAGCCTGAAGCTGTTTTAGAAAAATGTATTGAGGCTATTAAATAAGGCACTTTCAACTTATGGTATTAAAATTAATTATTTAAAAAAAATTTAAGGAGGCATATATTTATGGCAAAAGCAAAATCAATCTTAGAAGAAATTAAGGGTCACTTAATGACAGGTATTTCTTATATATTACCACTTATTATTGGGGCATCAATAGTTGTTGCTATTCCAAAACTTTTAGCTTTAGCATTTGGAATAACAAGTTTAGATGCATATTCTGATGGAACAGGGTTTTATCATGTTTTATATTTAATGGAACAAGTAGGTTGGACAGGAATTGGTTTACTTAATGTAGTTTTAGGTGGATTTATAGCTTATTCAATTGCTGATAAGCCAGCAATGGGAGCAGGTTTTATTGGAGGTATGATTGCAAGTAATACTAAAGCAGGATTTATTGGAGCAGTAGTTGCAGGTTTTTTTGCAGGTTATGTTTGTAAGTTTTTAAAAGAAAAAGTAAAGATAAAAGGTTCTGCAGCAGGTATGATGCCGCTTATTATAATGCCTCTTGTTACTGTTGGTTTAACTGGATTTTTAATGAGTGTAGTATTAGGAGGTCCCCTAGGATATATTAATACTTCATTAAATGCTTGGATAGAAAACATGTGTCAAAATGGTACTAATGTTGTTGTTTTAGCTTTAGTTTTAGGAGCAATGATTGGTTTTGATTTAGGTGGTCCTGTTAATAAAGCTGCATGGATGGCTGGAAATGCTTTAATGCTTGAAGGAATATATCTTCCAGCAATACTTGTTAACTGTGCAATAGTAATACCACCACTAGGATATGGTATAGCTACATTTATTAGAAAAAATAGATTTTCTAAGAGCTTAGCAGAAACAGGAAAAGGTAATATTGTTATGGGGATTATAGGTATAACTGAAGGTGCAATTCCATTTACTTTAACAAATCCATTAAAATTAGTTCCAGTTAATATGATTGGATGTGCTGTTGGTGCAGGTCTTTCAGCTTTACTTGGGGTACATGCAATAATGCCTCCAGTTGGTGGTTTATATGGATTTATTTCGGTAGGTTCTGGATGGGCTTATCTTGTAGGTGCAATAGTAGGGGCTTTAACAATAGCTATTTTATCTGTAATTTTAGTAGATTTTAGAGATGAAGATAATAGTAATAACTCTTCAGAGGATGATGAGGAAGAAATAATTTTAGAAATGTAGTATTTAAATACAGTATTGAGAGGAGGCATAATTTTGAAGAATAAAGTGCATGTAGTACCACATAGTCATTGGGATAGAGAATGGTATTTTACAACATCAAGATCAAAAATATATTTAATGAAAGATTTTTGTGATGTTTTAGATACACTTGAAAAGCAAGAGGATTTTAAATATTTTATGATAGATGCTCAAGCTTCACTTTTAGATGATTATTTAAAATGGAAACCAGAAGATGAAGAAAGAATTAAAAAATTAGTTAGCAAAAAGAAATTAGTAATAGGACCATGGTATACTCAAACAGATCAACTTGTTATATCAGGTGAATCTATAGTAAGAAATTTGTATTATGGAATGGATAGATGTAGAGATTTTGGTGAACCTATGAAGGTTGGATATGTTCCTGATTCTTTTGGTCAATCTGCACAAATGCCTCAAATATATAGAGGATTTGGAATTGATTCATCACTATTTTGGCGTGGTGTTTCAGATGATATGGTTGACACCACTGAATTTATATGGAAGGGTTCTGATGGTTCAGAAGTTTTAGCAGTTCAAATTCCCTTTGGATATTATTATGGAGGTAATATACCAGAAGATGAAGAGGAGTTAAAAATTTATTTAAAAGAACAAATAGGAAAACTAAGAAAAAAAGCATCTACTAATAATGTTTATTTTCCTAATGGATTTGATCAGGCACCTATTAGAAAGAATCTTCCTGAAATATTAGAGAAAGCAAATGAAATAGATAATGAAAATGAATATAAAATAAGTACAATTGAAAATTATATAAAATCAGTAAGAGAAGAAAGGAAAGATTTTAATAAACTTGAAGGTGAATTTGTAAATGGTAAACATATGAGAATTCATAAATCTATTTTCTCATCAAGAGCAGATTTGAAAATCATGAATAATAAGATTGAAAATTATATTGTAAATGTTTTAGAACCTATTTTATCAATATCTTATTCTTTAGGTAATGAGTATCCTCACTTAGTTTTAAAAGATATATGGAAGCTTATGTTTGAAAATGCTGCTCATGATAGTATAGGTGGCTGTAATAGCGATACAACTAATGCAGATATTTATACAAGATATAAAACAGCTATGGATTTAAGTGTAAATCTTTTAGATCTTCATATGAGACTTATAAGTACAAGGATAAAAAATAGTAATGAAGAAATTACTATTACTTTATTTAATGGATATCATAAAAATAGAAGTGAAGTTGTAGAATTTGAATGTTATATTCCTGAAGAAGATTTTATTATAAAAGATAAGGTTGGTAATGTTCTTGATTATGTAATAAGAGAAAAGGAGGATATTACTGATTATGTATTAAATCAAACTATAAGATTAAATCCAAGTAAAAAAATATATGTGCCAGAAAAGGTTTATAGAGCTAAAATTGCACTAAATGCAAAGAATATACCATCAGTTGGGTATACTCAAGTTGTATTTGAATTAAATAAGCCTAATAAATGTAAAATAAAAAAAGAAAATAGTAATGAAATTGAAAATAAATATTATAAAATAACTTCAAATGAAAATGGTTCTATAAATATATATGACAAAATATCTCATATCTTATATGAAAATCAAGCTGTATTTGAAGATAATGGTGATGATGGTGATTCGTATAATTATTCTCCACCAAGAAAGGATTTGTATGTATCATCATTAAATTCAAAATCTGTTGTTGAAGTTATAAAGTCAGAAGTATTTGAAGAAATGACTTTAAAATTTAACATGACTATTCCAAAATCTTTAGAAGAAAGAGCAGAGGAAAAGTGTACTTATAGTATGCCTATTGAGGTTAAGATAACTTTAAATAATAATAATGATATAATTAAGTTTAATGTAAACGTATTTAATGAGGCCTTGTCTCATAGATTAAGAGTATTATTTAATAGTAATATTGCCTCTAAGTTTTCAATAGCAGATCAGCAATTTGGAATAATAAAAAGACCAACAGTTCTAGATAAGGATATTAAACTTTGGGAGAAAAATAAAGAACAATGGGAAGAAATGCCTATAACTATTGAACCAATGCAAAGTTTTGTTACATTAGAAGATGGAAAAAGAGGTATGGCATTAATTACTGATTGTGTACGTGAATATCAAATTGTAGGTGGAAATTATGATACTATTGCCTTAACACTTTTTAGAAGTTTTGGTTATATGGGAAAAGAAGATCTTTTATATAGACCAGGAAGAGCTTCTGGAGAAAAAATTATAAAAACACCTGATGCACAACTTTTAGGAAAAATTAAATTTGACTTTGGGGTTTATGTATATAATAATAGTTTTGATGAGGCTAATGTTGTAGAAGTAGCAAAGAAGTTTTTAACACCTGTTCAAGTATATGAATATGCTGACTTTTTAAATGGACGACTTATCTTTGCCTTTATAGATGAGGAAAAGGTTTTTGAAAATGAGTATAGTCTTTTAGAGGTGTCTAATGGAAATTTTGCCGTTAGTTCATTAAAAAAGGAGGAAAAAGGACCTGGATTAGTAATAAGAATTTTTAATGGTATGAAAGATAATGATACAATTGGAACTATAAAATTTAATAAACCAATTAAAAATTCATATTACGCAATGCTTAATGAAAGTTTTCATGAAGAGAATAAGTGTAATTTAAAGGAGAATATAATAAAACCAGATTCATTAAAACATTGTAAGGTTCAAACTATAATTATTAGATGAATTAACATTATAGAAGGAGTTGAGAAAATTGTATCCCATAAAGTTTAATAATTTATATTATGAAAGAATTTGGGGGGGTAGGGCTTTAGAAAAGTTTAGAGACAATGTTCCGAAAGATAAGATAATAGGTGAAAGCTGGGATATATCTTGTCATAAAAATGGTATAGGAACTGTAGTTAATGGTAGCCTACAAGGAAAAAAGTTCAATGAAATAATAGAAATATATAAAGACAAACTACTAGGAACAAAAATAAAAACAAAAGATTTTCCGCTTCTTATAAAGCTTATTACAGCAGATGATAAATTATCAGTACAAGTTCATCCTAATGATGAATATGCTAGTAGAGTAGAAAATGATTCTGGCAAGACTGAAAGCTGGTATGTTATTGATGCTAAAGAAGGGGCTGAATTAATTGTAGGAACTAAAAATTGTACCAAAGAGAAATTTAAAGAAGCCATAGAAAAGGGAGATTTAGATAAATATTTAAATAAGGTAAAAGTTAAAAAGGGAGATTTTTTCTTTGTACAATCAGGATTAGTGCATGCTATATGTGAGGGAGTATTAATTGCTGAAATACAACAAAGTAGTGATACAACATATAGAGTATATGATTATAACAGAGGACGAGAAGTGCATATAGATAAAGCACTTGATGTTATTGATTTTTCTCTAAAGGGTAAAAAGCTTGAAGGAAAATTAGAAAGGCATGATAATTATTTAAAAACAATATTATGTGAAAGTGAGTATTTTACAATAGAGAAGTATGAAATAAAAAAATCTGTTACGGAAAACAGTGATAAAGAAAGATTTTATCTTTTTACATGTGTGGATGGTAATGGAGTTATTAAATATAAAGATGGAGAAGAAAAAATACTAATGGGTGATAGTGTTTTTATACCTGCAACATTAGGTGAATATGAACTTATAGGAAATTTTACATTACTAAAGAGTTATGTTACAAAGTGTAATAAATAATAAAATTAGCTTATCATAAGTATATAGTATAAAAAGCTTATGGTAAGCTTTTTATATTAAAAACTTTATATTATAATTTCTAATAAGA
>ENA-UOJO01003665-UOJO01003665.1-human-gut-metagenome-genome-assembly--contig:-P57-NODE-3665-length-14213-cov-6.802726_pt1 | contig 14213 bp, 10 predicted proteins | sample MGYA00242351_ERZ723898 | MGnify/ENA metagenome assembly ERZ723898 | reverse complement strand
GTACCTGCTCAAAGGTGTCCCGGTCGACAATCGGCTCGTGAACATCCTTGAAGATTGCGGCTCTGCAATAATCGTTCCAACCTTGAAGTTGGCGATGTGCTTTTTTCAGGAACTGGGACAATCGGTGAAACCGCCGTGATAAGTGAACCACCCACAAACTGGAACATCAAAGAAGGTATCTATGTTATCAAGCCGCGCAAAGAAGTACTCCACTCTCGCTATTTGATGTATATTCTGCGCACCGATGCCTTGCGGTCAGCAATTTTCAAAAAAGTTGCAGGCGGAACGGTCAAAAGTATACCGATGGCAGAAATGCGCAATTTGCGGGTGCCTGTTCCCTCCCTGAAAATAAAGAGAACGCGGTTTTCGACGGTCAGCGTGTCCAAAAATCTTTCGATGATATGAGCTAACTCTACGGCCTCGATCTCGGCTTCCACTGCGTTGGTGGCTGCTATGCAGGCTTCGATCTCCTCCATAGCAATTGTATAGTGACTGCTTCGTTTGGCTGCTTCTTTTCTGTGATAGAGGTTCAAGGAAATGTTCCGGACGATTTTACAGATGTAGGTCAGCAGCGGGTCGGGCTTCACCGGCGGGATCGCGTTCCATGCGCCTAAGTAAGCGTCATTGACGCATTCCTCCGCGTCCTGCTGGTCGTTCACAATGTTGTATGATAATTTGCGGCAGGCTTTACCGTATTTTATATCCAGCTCTCGTATGCCCTGCTCTGAACGCTCAAAGAATAATTCGATGATTCCTGCATCTTCCATCACTTGTACCGCCTCCTTTCCGGCTTCACCTGTATATTACGGCTTTGACCGCAAATACTACATGATTTTCAAGGCTTTTCCAAAAATTATAGCAGAATTTTGAGAGCGCTTCTACCCATGCCGCTTATGTTGCTTTTCCGCCGCTTCGCTTGCCGAATTGCGGCGTCTGCCGTTTGGCGGTGCGGCTGCTCCGACGAGCGGAGCTTCGTACAAAAAAGAGACGAGGCGGCCGGATGGCTGCTTCGTCTCCTGACGTTTTGTCGGGGCGCGATGGCGCCTGTATTGCCGCCGCGCCTCCCAAACATACTCCGTCCCTGAATACAAGCTCTGCGCCGCAGGCTACGGCTCCGAGAACCGCTCGTTCTCCGGCTCCGCCGCGTCGGCGGCGCGGCGCTCCGTCTCCGCAAGGGCGGTGCGGTGACCGGTGAGCGCCGCAAAGGGCGCGAACTGTGCCGCGCGGTCGCGCATAGGCATCCGCGGATGCGTCTGCGGCTCGGGATGCGGCAGGTCGATGATATCGTCGTATTTTCCGCTCATGCCTTGTGTCCTCCGATCTGGCGGTTCCGCTCGCGTGCGGTCGCCCCGTCAAGGTAGCTGCCGCCGCTGAGGATGGCGTTTTTGCCGTACTTCTTCTTGATGCCCAGCAGGGCCTCCTGGATCCGGCGTTCCCGCTCCTGCTTGACTTCCTCCTCCCGAAGCTGCCGCTCCCGCGCCGCAGGATCGTCAAAGAGGCTGAACTGTACCGGCTGCTCCGGCTCGCGCAGGATATCCTCCTCGCGCATGAGCCGGTTGGCGGTGACGGTCAGACGGCGGACCGTCAGCTTCGGGTCGGCCTTTTCGTCATAGATGCCGAGCACGGCGTCCACGATGCGGCGCACCGAGGATGTTTTCTGCCCCAGCGTCGCTGTGCCGTGCGCGTGCTTCGGAATTTTTCGGCCGTAAGGGTCGAGCACCGTCTCGCCGCGGTAGCTGCCGCTTGCCGTGTTTTCAATGTCGTATCCGACCGTCAGCGTGAGCTGGTCGGTCACGAGCTGTTTTTCCAGCAGCTCCAGCGCGACCGCCTCGGCCATCTCCCGCACGACGAGCCGCGCCTTGTCATAGGGATAGGGGCATTGCAGCACCTGACCGGAGCTGATGCTGTTCGTTTCCGGCCGGTAGGCCTTGATGTCCGCCATGCGGCACGGCTCCCAGCCCCAGGCGTGGTCGATGAGCAGCTCGGCATTGACGCCGAAGAGCTTGTAGAGAAGTCCCTCGTTATAATACTCGTTCGGCTTCCCGATGGAGCAGCGCGCGACGTCGCCCATCGTATACAGCCCGTGCTCCTCCAGCTTTTTCGCATAGCCGCGGCCCACGCGCCAGAAGTCCGTCAGCGGACGGTGCTCCCAAAGCAGCGCGCGGTAGCTCCGCTCGTCAAGCTGCGCGATGCGCACGCCGTTCTCGTCCGGCGGAACGCGCTTGGCCATCATATCCATAGCCACCTTGCAGAGATAGAGATTGCTGCCGATGCCCGCTGTCGCCGTGATGCCCGTCGTGTGCAGCACGTCGAGGATCATGGCCCTCGCCAGCTCGCGAGCGGTCGTGCGGTAGGTCTCCAGATAGCCGGTGACGTCCATCAGCACCTCGTCGATGGAGTAGGTGTGGATATCCTCGGGCGAAATATACTTTAGGTAGATGCCGTAGATCTGCATACTGACCTCGATGTATTTCGCCATGCGCGGCGGCGCCACCAGATAGTCGACCGCGAGGGACGCGTCGGCCTTCAGCGCGAGGTCGTCCGCGCTCTTTCCGGTCAGCCGCCCGCCCGGCGCGCGGCGCTGCCGTTCGGCGTTGACCTGCCGCACACGCTCGACTACCTCGAAGAGCCGCGCACGGCCCGGGATGCCGTAGGCCTTCAGCGCCGGCGACACCGCGAGGCAGATGGTCTTTTCCGTGCGGCTCGGGTCTGCCACCACAAGGTTCGTCTGCATCGGGTCCAGGCCGCGCTCCATGCACTCTACGGACGCGTAATACGACTTGAGATCAATGGCGATATAGGTCCGCTTGTTTTGCGGCATGGCGCAGCCCTCCCCTCTGTCGGACAGTATACCACAACGCTCGAATTAGAACAAGAGTTTTATTTTATAATATTTTAGCGCCGAAAGTATCGTTCAGCGGGTGAGGGCGTCGAGCTCATCGACCAGCTCGCCGAACATGGCGAGCGCGGCGTCGACCGGCGCGGGGGTGCTCATATCCACGCCCGCGAGCTTCAGAAGCGAGATAGGGTCGGTGCTGCTGCCGCCGGAAAGGAAGCGCTTGTAGTCCGCGACGGCAGGCTCGCCCTCGCGCAGGATGCGATCAGCCAAAGCGACCGCGGCGGAGAAGCCGGTGGCGTACTGGAACACATAGTAATTGTAATAGAAGTGCGGGATGCGCGCCCACTCGAGCGCGATCTGCGCGTCGCTCACCATGTCGGGGCCGAAGTAGAGGCGGTTGAGCGCGAGGTATTTTTCGTCCAGCGCGTCGGCGGTCAGCGTCTCGCCGCGCTCCGCCATGCGCCCCAGCTCGCGCTCGAACTCGGCAAACATCGTCTGACGATAGACCGTGCCCTTGAACTGGTCAAGGAAATGATTGATGAGATAGGCCCGCTCGCGCCTGTCGGTGCTCTTGCGCAGCAGATGACGCATGAGCAGCACCTCGTTGCAGGTCGAGGCGACCTCGGCGATGAAGATGACGTAGTCGCTCGTGCAGACGGGCTGATGCTTGCAGCTCAGATAGCTGTGCATGGCGTGGCCCATCTCGTGCGCGATGGTGAACTGGCTGTCGAGGTCGTCGGTCTGATTGAGCAGAACATAGGGGTGCGGGCGCGCGATGCCGGAGGAGTACGCGCCGCCGCGCTTGCCGACGTTGGGATACACGTCGAGCCAGCGATGGTCAAAGCCCTCGCGCAGCATGGCGGTATAATCCTCGCCGAGCACGGCGAGCGCGTCGAGCACGGTGGCCTTCGCTTGCTCAAAGGGGATCTCCTCTGCCACGTCGGGGACGATGGGCGTATAGACGTCGTACATATGCAGCTCGTCCACGCCGAGCAGACGGCGGCGCAGGGCGACATAGCGGTACATCTTGTCGAGGTTCGCGTGGACGCTCTCGATGAGGCTGTCGTAAACGCTCACCGGCACTTCGGTCGCGTCGAGCGCGGCGTCGAGCGTGGAGGGGTACCTGCGCGCGTTCGCAAAAAAGCGAAGCTGCTTGAACTGCGCGTCAAGCGTCGCGGCGAGCGTATTGCGATAGCCGCCGAGCGTGGCGTAGTAGGTCTCAAACGCATTGCGGCGCAGCGTGCGGTCGCCACTCTGGAGCAGGGGAACAAAGGTCGCATCGGTCAGCGGCTGCTCCGCGCCCGCGCCGTCGGTCACGGCGGGAAAGCGGAGGTCGGCGTTGTGGAACACGCCGAAGATGGCGTCGGGGCTGTCGGCCATCTCGCCGGCATTCGCCAGCAGCGCCTCGCACTCCGGGGAGAGGATGTGCGCCCTGCGGCGGCGGACCCGCTCGATGGGGCGGCGATAGGTCGCCAGCTCCGGCTGCTCGGCGTAGAAGCGCGTGAGCGTTTCATCGCTGAGTGCAAGCAGCTCGCTCGCGGCAAACGCGCCTGCGCCGGAGAGCGTGACGGAAAGGCTCAGCGCCTTGCCGCGCAGGTCCTGATAAAAGCCGTTCGAGGTATCCTCGTCCGCCTTGCAGTTGGCGTAGCCGTAGAGCCGGCCGACGCGGACGTTCAGCTCATCGTCGAGCCGGAAATAGGCCAGCAGCGTCTCCGCGCTCTCACCGAGGCGGCCCTGATAGGCGGCGACTGTTTCGGCATAGGGCTTGAGCGCCTCGTACTCGGCCCTCCACGCCTCGTCTGAGGGGAAGATGTCGGTGAGATCCCAGGTAAACTCGGCAGCGACCTCGCTGCGCTTGCGAATCGGCTTAGACATAAAATAACCTCCGTCGGGAAAAATTCTTGTCCCTATTATGTGCAAAAAAGCCGCGGCGCGCAAGCCTTTTTTGGCGCACGCCGCGGCAAATTTCGTTTTCGCTTACCGCAGCCCGGCGGTGAATTGGATCTCGTCGCCGCGATCCGGATGCGTTTTCCGGAAAACGCTTGACTTTTACGCATCAAAGCTTTAGAATAAAAAAGTCCTGACCGCTGCGGGTCGGGGCTTTGCTATGATTACGGAAGGAAGCGGGCCGCCTTGCCGGGATGCGGACGGCCCAAGGGGAGAACACCATGAAGTACACGAAAAACACAAAGAGCTTTGCCAGCCGCTGGGGCTTTATTCTGGCCTCGGTCGGCTCGGCGGTCGGCATGGCAAACGTATGGGGCTTTCCCAACAAGCTGGGCAGCAACGGCGGCGGGGCCTTTTTGCTGATCTACCTGCTATTCGTGTTCATTTTCAGCTACGTCGGCCTGCCGGCGGAGTTTGCGATGGGCCGCCGCGCGGCGACCGGCACGCTGGGCGCCTATGAAAATGCCTGGGCCACGCGCGGCAGGAGCGCGGGCAAGGCCGGCGGACTGCTCGGCTGGCTGCCGCTGGCGGGCTCCATGTGCATCGCCATCGGCTACGCTGTCATCGTGACCTACATTCTCAAGGCGCTGGCGGACTCCCTCCTCGGTACGCTCATGACGGCGGACGCCGCCGCGTGGTTCGGAGCCTTCTCCAGCACGCCCTACTCGGTCATTCCCTATCACATCGTCGTGGTCGTCGGCACGCTGCTGACGCTCTTCCTCGGTGCGCACAGCATTGAAAAGACCAACAAGGTCATGATGCCGCTCTTTTTCCTCATCTTCCTCGTTCTGGCGGTGCGCGTGGCGCTGCTGCCGAACGCGGCGGAGGGATATCTTTTCATGTTCACCCCGCGCTGGGAGGCTCTGACCGACCCGATGATCTGGATCTGGGCGATGGGGCAGGCGTTCTTCTCGCTGTCCGTCACCGGCAGCGGTATGATCGTCTACGGCGCGTACCTCTCCAAGGACGAGGACGTGGTGGACGTCGCGCAGCACACGGCGCTCTTTGACACCATTGCCGCCGTGGTCGCGGCGCTGGTCATTATTCCCGCCTGCTTCTCCTACGGGCTGGACGTCGGCGCGGGCCCGAGCCTGCTGTTCGTCACGCTGCCGACCATCCTGCAGGATATCCCGCTCGGTCGCCTGTTTGCCATCATTCTCTACGTTGCGATGATCTTCGCAGGCGTCAGCTCGCTGCAGAATATGTTCGAGGCCGTCGCGGAATCCCTGATGCACAAGTTCCCCAGGCTCAGCCGCACGGCGGTGCTGGTGATTCTGTGCGTGGTGTGCCTCGGCTTCGGCATCGGCATGGAGACCATCGACAAGTGGGGCCCGTGGATGGACCTCGTCTCCATTTACATCATTCCCATCGGCGCGACGCTCGGCGCGATCTCCTGGTTCTATGTGATGAAGAAGGACGAGCTGCTCGACGCCGTCAACACCGGCAGCGGCAAGCTGCGCGGAAACCTCTGGTACAGCGTGGGACGCTACGTCTATGTCCCGCTGGCTGTGATCCTCTGCTGCGTGGCGCTGTTCATGCACGTCGCGTTCTGAAAAGTAAAAAGGGGAGCGCCCATACGAAACGTATGGACGCTCCCCTTTTGCCGGTATCGCGCCTTACTGTCCGCCGACCATCACGCCGACGTTGCCGTAGAGCAGGATGCGGACAAGGCCGCAGAGGAAGAGGTGCGCGGGATAGTAGAGATAGAAAAGATATTTCATGCCCCGGCCCGCGCCGCGCGTGCCGTTGTAGCGCTTGAGCAGCGGAATGGTCAGCCCGGCGAAGAGCTGAAGTATACCGTAAACGGGGTCGATGAAGAGCGCGTAGATCAGCGCGTACATCGCGACCCAGAGCATCATGCGCGTCATCTGGCGGCGGAAGTCGCCGCGGTTCTGCCCGATCTCCAGAATGGCAAGCACGGCGATACTGCTCCAGTCGCCCGGGAAGGCGAGAAGCGTAAGGGCGACCACGGCAAGCGTCTTTTGCCATTGCCTGAGCTCGGACCGCTCCACCGTGTAGAGGCCGACGACGCCGAGAAACAGCGGCCACATCACGCTGGTCTGGTTGAATACGCCGGTTTTGAGCGGGACAAAGGGGATGCCGAAGGCAAAATTGTAGGCGAAGTGCCCGATGACGGCAAAGAGCAGAAGCCGTCCGGCGTACTTTTTCAGATCGCGGGTGTAGTGGTAGCCCTCGGCCACCATGAACCAGAAGATCGGCGCGGCCATGCGGCCGATGATGTGCAGCAGCAGGATCCACCAGTCCCGCGGATAATCCGGCCAGATCACGCTGGTGAAGTGGTCGACCGTCATGGCAAGCATGGCGAAGAGCTTGAGCTGATTGCCGCTCAACCCTTTATTGGTCTGTTCCATTTTCTCTCCTTCGCGGGCATTGCCGCATCCCAATAGGCTGCTTACAGTGTAGCAGAAGCCGCCGCTCTTTGCAAGAGCGCGCACAGCGTTGATTTGCTTCAGGATTATTTTTGAACACTTGACAAAAATGAGAAAGGGCTCTACAATGTCGTTCTCTGCGGCGAAGGGAAGAACGCCGCGGAGCATTTGAACGATCCAAGCATCCAAAGGAGAGATGACATGATGAAATTCCAAAAACGATTTGTGCCGCTGCTGCTCGCACTGGTGCTGGCGCTCGGCACGCTGCCCGTGCAGGCGGCGGCGCTCACGCGCGGCGAGGCCGCGCAGGCGCTGCTCTCCGCCGCGCAGGACTATAACCCCGGCGTGCAGCGGTCCGACATTCTCAAGGGCTATCCCGACGGCAGCCTTGCGCTCGACGGCACGCTGACACGCGCACAGGCGCTGGTGATGCTCACGCGCGCCTTCGGCGGCTTTGCCGCCCCTGTGGGGGACAACGCCCGCATGGCGCTGCCCGCAAGCAGCCTGACGAATGTTCCTGCATGGGCGGCGGAGGAGCTTTCCTCCGTCCTCGCCGCCGGCCTTGCAGACGGCGACGCAAACGAGGCTATGAGCGCCGAAGCGCTCTCGGCGCTGCTCCGCCGCGCCTACGCCGCCAAGGGAACGAACCTCAAGGACGACTACTACGCCGCCGTCAACAAAAGCTGGCTGGACGGCTCCGACATTCCCGTGGGCCTGTCCATCAACGGTCCGTTCTACGGCCTGAGCCTGACGGTCAACGAGCAGATCGCGGCGCTCATCCGCGAGATCGACGCGCATGAGCAGACTCCCGGCACCGCCGAGGCGAAGATCAAGGCGCTCTACGACTGCGTGATGGACGCCGAGGACCGCGAGAGGGCCGGCGTCGCGCCCATTCAGAAGTACCTTGATGCCATCGAGAGCGCCAAAACGCTCGACGAGCTGGTGAGCGTCGATGCGCAGATGCAGAAGGAGCTGGGGCTGTCCATGCTCCTCGGCTTCGGCCTGACGACCGACCTCGCGGATTCGAGCCGCAGAATCGCCGCATTTTCGCTCATCGGCGCGGGCATGGATAAGGACTTCTACGTCAACGGCGCCGACGCGCAGAGGAGCGCCTACACCACATATCTCACATCGCTGCTGACGCTCTCCGGCCTTGGCGCGGACGAGGCGGCGCAGCGCGTCGCGGCGTTCTATGATGCCGAGGCGGCGATCTCCGCGGCCTCGCTCGACCCGCAGGACTACAGCAACGTGGACAAGACCTACAACCTCTTCACGCTCGGCGAGCTCAAGGCGCTGCTGCCGAACGTGGACCTTGACGCCGTTCTTGCCGCCAGCGGCATTGAAAACGCGGAGCGGATCATGGTCAGCGACGTCGGCGCGCTGAAGGCAGCCGCGGCGCTCTACGACGACGCCCACCTTGCCCTGCTCAAGACCGCGGCGCGTCTGGCGCTGCTGCAAAGCGTGGCCACATCGCTCAATCAGGGATTTATGGACGCGTACTTCGACTTCGTGCTGGCCTACTACGGCGTAGATGCCCGCCAGAGCAATGAGCAGATCGCGGCGCAGCAGGTGCAGGCGCTTCTGGCGGATTACCTCAGCCGCGCCTATGTGGACGAATACTTCTCCGCCAAAGCCAAGGCCGATGTGGAGGAGATGATCGGCGAGTTCATCGCCATCTACAAGGAGCGCATTCTGGCGCAGGACTGGATGAGCGCCGAAACCAAGGCCAAGGCCGTAAAGAAGCTCGACACCATGGGCGTCAAGGTCGGCTATCCCGACAGCTGGGAAAGCTGTCTTGACCGCGCGGAGATCAAGTCCCCCGCCGAGGGCGGCTCCTTCTTTTCCAACGTCATCGCCATCCAGATGGCGATGAAGCAGGATGTCCTCGCCCATCAGAACGACGCGCCGGACAAGAGCGAATGGATCATGACGCCCTTTACGGTCAACGCCTGCTACAATCCCAGCGCCAACGACATCACCTTCCCCGCCGCCATTCTGCAATCGCCGCTTTACGACGTGAACGCCAGCCGGGAGGAGAATCTCGGCGGCATCGGCTACATCATTGCCCACGAGATCACCCACGCCTTCGACAACAACGGTGCGAAGTTCGACGAGAACGGCAGCGCCGCCGACTGGTGGACGGCGGAGGACTACGCCGCCTTCCAGCAGAAATGTCAGGCTGTGGCCCAATGGTACGACGGGCAGGAGGCCTATCCCGGCATCGCGTGCAGCGGCGCACTGACGATCTCGGAGAACGTGGCAGACCTCGGTGCGGCGAAGTGCATCGTTGCGGCGGCGAAGAAGCTCGACCACCCCGACCTCGACAAGCTCTTCCGCGCCGTCGCGAACACCTGGGCGTCCACGACCTCGCGGCAGATGCGCGAGTATCTGGCCGTGACCGACGTCCACGCCCCGGATAAGCTGCGCTGCAACCGCGTACTGCAGACGCTGCCGGAATTCTACACGACCTATGGTATCCAGCCCGGCGACGGGATGTGGACCGCGCCGGAGACGCGCGTGAGCGTTTGGTAACAAAACGTCCGAAAAGCAGCCCTTCTCTCGCACCTGCATATTTTTCGGCAAAACGACAAAATATCTTTCTTGACAAAAGCACGCAGCCTGTGTTACCTTAAAAAGGTAAGTGGATAAAGTGATCGGATGATGGGTCACGGGAGAGACCGCGGAATATCCGCCGCGGCGCCGAAGGGGAACGCAGAAGCTCTCAGGCAAAAGGACCGGACTCGGACGACGCTCCGAAAAGTGCGGCTTGCCGCACGCCGAAGGTGCAACCTGCAGGATGCGATATGCTGTGTCAGGGAAACTCTCAGGTCATAAAACGGAGGCACAAAGTTCCAAGGGGGACTTTGTGCCTTTTTCTATGCCATATTTTAATCATTTTTATGATATCATTCAAAAATGATAATAGAGGAGGAAACAGCTTATGGAAAGGAAATCACCCCTGTATCAGACCCATGTGGACGCGGGCGGAAAGATCGTTGAGTTCGGCGGCTTTCTGATGCCCGTGCAGTACCCCACCGGCGTGCTCGCCGAGCACATGGCCGTGCGGCAGAAGGCGGGACTCTTTGACGTGTCGCACATGGGCGAGCTGCGGCTCAAGGGCCCCGACGCGGTCGCAAACGTGCAGAAGCTCATCACCGCGGACATCTCCGCCATGCAGGACGGCGACATCAAGTACGCCATGTTCTGCAACGACGCGGGCGGCATCCTTGACGATTTTATCGTTTACCGCTGTGCCGCGGACGACTACTGGCTGGTCGTCAATGCGGGCAACCGCGACAAGGACGCCGCATGGGTCGAGAGCCATCTGTTCGGCGACGTGGACTACCGCGACGAGGGTGACGACTGGGGACAGGTCGCGCTGCAAGGGCCAAAGTCCGGCGACATTCTCAAAAAGCTCTGCGCGGAGCAGTACATTCCCGCGAAGTATTACACCTTTATCGACAACGTTCCGCTCGACCTCGGCAGCCGCACCATTCACGCTCTCGTTTCCCAGACGGGCTACACCGGCGAATACGGCTTTGAACTCTACTGCAGGGCTGAGGATACCGTTGACCTCTGGCACGCCCTGCTCGCCGCGGGCGAGGAGTACGGCCTGATCCCCTGCGGACTCGGCGCGCGCGACACGCTGCGGCTCGAAGCCTCCATGCCGCTCTACGGCCACGAGATGAACGAGGAGATCACGCCGAAGATGGCGGGCCTTCCCTGCAAGCTGACCGGCAAGGACTTCATCGGCCGCGACGCGCTCGTCGCGCTCGGTGCGCCGAAGTTAAAGCGCATCGGCATGAAGGTCGTCGGACGCGGCATCGTGCGCGAGCACTGCGACCTCTATTCGATGGAGGGCGAGAAGCTCGGCTGGACGTCCTCCGGCACATTCGCGCCGTTTATCGGCTGCGGCGTCGCGATGGGCTACATCCCGGTCGAGGATATCGAGATCGGCAAGCACTTGAACGCCGATGTGCGCGGGCGCATGGTCGAGCTGGAGATCGTGCCCATGCCGTTCTATAAGCTGGACAAGTAACATACATACGAACACAATGATTTCTGCAACAAAAATTTGAGGAGGACAACACAATGAATTTTCCTGCTGAGCTAAAGTATTCCAAGTCCCACGAGTGGGTCAGGATGGACGGCGAGATCGCCGTCGTCGGCATCTCCGATTTTGCACAGGACGCGCTGGGCGACGTGGTGTTTATCAACCTGCCCGCCGAGGGCGACGCGGTCACCGCAGGCGAGAGCTTCGGCGATGTTGAATCCGTCAAGGCGGTCTCCGACATCATTTCCCCCGTCAGCGGCACCATCTGCGCGGTCAACGAGGCGCTGGCCGACGCGCCCGAAACGCTCAACTCCGATCCCTACGGCGCGTGGATCATCAAGGTCGAGGGTATCGGCGGCACCGAGGAGCTGCTCGACGCGGCGGCTTATGAGGCGCATTGCGCCGAGGAGGGCTGATGGGCTCTTATGTTCCGACCACCGCGGCGGAACGGGAGGAAATGCTTGCTGCCATCGGGGTCAAAAGCCTTGAGGACCTGTATCAGGCGGTTCCGCAGGAGATGCTGCTGAACGGGAAGCTCAACATCCCCGAAGGCATGAGCGAGCTGGAGGTACGCGAGGCCGTCACCGCCATGGCGGAGAAGAACAAGGTCTACAAGACCGTTCTGCGCGGCGCGGGTGCCTACCGCCACTTCATTCCCGCCGTTGTGAAGTCCATCACCTCCCGCGAGGAGCTGGTCACCTGCTACACGCCCTATCAGGCGGAGATCAGTCAGGGCGTGCTGCAAGGCACGTTCGAATTCCAGACCATGATCTGCGAGCTGACGGGCATGGACGTTGCCAACGCCTCCCACTACGACGGCGCGACCGCCGCCGCCGAGACCATCCCCATGTGCCGCGACCGCAAGCGCATGAAGGCGTATGTCTCCGCCTGCGCGAATCCGCAGGTCATCGAGGTCATGCAGACTTACTGCTTTGCCTCGAACACCGAGCTGACCGTCGTTCCCGCAAAGGACGGCAGGACCGACCTCGACGCGCTCAAGGCCGCGCTCGGCGAGGACGCCGCGTGCTTCTACCTCCAGCAGCCGAATTACTTCGGGCAGATCGAAGACGCAAGAGCCATCGGCGAGCTTGTCCATGCTGCGGGCGCGAAGTTCGTCATGGGCGTGAACCCCATCGCCTGTGCTCTTTTGCCGACTCCACGTGAGATGGGCGCTGACATCGCCGTGGGCGACGGTCAGCCCCTCGGGCTCGACACCGCCTTCGGCGGCCCCTACCTCGGCTTTATGGCGACGACCGCCGCCATGACGCGCAAGCTTCCCGGCCGCATCGTCGGTCAGACGAAGGACGTAGACGGCAAGACCGGCTATGTGCTCACGCTCTCCGCGCGGGAGCAGCACATCCGCCGCGAAAAAGCCAGCTCCAACATCTGCTCGAATCAGGCGCTGTGCGCCTTCACCGCGGGCGTTTACATGGCGGCGATGGGCGAAGCGGGCATGAAGCAGTGCGCACGGCTCTGCACTTCAAAGGCGCACTACTTTGCCGCCGAGCTTGTCAAGGCCGGCTGCAAGCTCAAGTATCAGGGCGAATTCTTCCACGAGTTCGTGACCGAGGTTGAGTGCCCCAACTGCCGCAAAAAGATCCTTGACGCGCTCGACGCGGCGGACATCCTCGGCGGCGCGGAGGTGGACGGCGGCATCCTCTGGTGCGTGACCGAGCTTGTGAGCAAGGCGCAGCTTGACAAAGCCGTTTCCATCGTGAAGGAGGTGCTGAAATGAAGCTGATCTTTGAGCTTGGCACGGAGGGCCGCGGTCTGAGCCTGATGCCTGCGTGCGATGTGCCGGAATACACGCTCCCAGAGGAGCGCACAGCGCCCCTGCGCCTACCCCATGTGAGTGAAAATGAGCTGACGCGCCACTACACGGCGCTTTGCAAGCGCATCCACGGCGTGAACGACGGCTTCTATCCCCTCGGCTCCTGCACGATGAAGTACAATCCCAAAATCGACGAGGACATGGCGGCGCTGCCTGGCTTCACGCAGCTCCACCCGCTCCAGCCGGTCGAAACGGCGCAGGGCGCGCTCGAGGCGCTGCATGTTCTGGGCAGCGAGCTGGGCGAGATCTTCGGCATGGACGCGGTCACGTTCCAGCCTGCCGCGGGCGCACACGGCGAATTCACCGGCGTGCTGCTCATCAAGGCATACCACACCGACCGCGGCGACACCGCGCGCACGAAGATCATCGTGCCCGACTCCGCCCACGGCACCAACCCCGCCACCGCCGCCATGTGCGGCTATCAGGTGGTGAACATCCCCTCCGGCGCGGACGGCTGCGTCGATCTCGACGCGCTGCGCGCCGCCGTCGGCCCCGACACGGCGGGCTTGATGCTCACGAACCCGAACACGGTCGGCATCTTCGATAAGAACATTCTGGAGATCACGAAGATCGTCCACGACGCGGGCGGATTGTGCTACTACGACGGCGCGAACCTCAACGCCGTCATGGGCGTCGTCCGCCCGGGCGACATGGGCTTCGACTGCATCCACTCGAACCTGCACAAGACCTTCGCCACGCCGCATGGCGGCGGTGGCCCCGGTGCGGGCGCGGTCGGCTGCAAGGGCTTTCTACGCAAGTATATGCCCGGCCCGCTGGTGGTGGAGAAGGACGGCAGGTTTGCCTTCGACTATCCCGAAAAGTCCATCGGCCGCGTAAAGCTGTTCTACGGCAACTTCGACGTCTGCATCAAGGCACTGACCTATGTGCTCACGCTCGGAAGGGCCGGTATTCCCGAGGCGGCGATGAACGCCGTGCTCAACGCCAACTATATGCGCGTGAAGCTCGCGGAGAAGTTCACCATGGCCTACGACGAAATTTGTATGCACGAGTTCGTCATGTCGCTGGTCGATCTGCACAAGGAGACGGGCGTTTCCGCGCTCGACCTTGCCAAGGGCATGCTCGACTACGGCCTGCATCCGCCCACGATGTACTTCCCGCTCATCGTCCACGAGGCGCTCATGGTCGAGCCCT
>ENA-UOJO01003664-UOJO01003664.1-human-gut-metagenome-genome-assembly--contig:-P57-NODE-3664-length-14214-cov-3.807260_pt1 | contig 14214 bp, 11 predicted proteins | sample MGYA00242351_ERZ723898 | MGnify/ENA metagenome assembly ERZ723898 | reverse complement strand
CAAACAAATTTTGTAATTTACACATAAATCACTGATTATCAAATATGTTATACAGTAGGATTTTCTTCTTACACTTCCAAAAGGTTACAGAATGACACATTTTAAATATGCGCGTGCGCGTAACAACCACCTTTACAACTCTGAAAACATGCCGGTACGAACCAAGTTTATCACTTTTATGAGAAACTTGCACCATTGAAATGAAAAACATTCCGCTCATAAATGAGAAAAGTTTATCATTTAAATGAGAAAAAAGAAAATCAAGAATACCAAGCACGAATAACAAAACAAGTCTATACCGCACATTGACAACAATAGTGGATATAGACTTGTTAGAGAAAAATGAAGATTGTTATTTTTAAAGCACTGTTGCTCTCTGAATTATGCTACCTTTAGTTCGCATAAATTTTATAATTATACACTTTCAGATTAGATATACGACTATCGAAAGAACCAGCCTGTTTCAAAGGGAAGACAAGCGTACGTACATAATTTCTTTTATCCTTGCCCTCATTGAAGTAGAAAGTACGCATATCCATTTCTTCTACCAACTTGCCGTTTACATACAAGCGAGTAGAATGATTGTCTCCCTCAATAGCTAACGTAGCACGACCCGGTTTAATGCGATAATTAAAAGTATTCAAATAACCATCGCGTGCAAAACCTATCAGACCTTGAACAGGATCGGCCAGATAAAAGACTGCATCATCCGAACGGAATAAAACAGTACCCGGTTTTTCAGGACTTCCCTCTATTTCGAAAGAAACAGTATAATCATAACCTACCGCCTCATATGGAGTCTGCATACCCGAGAACAAAGTTTCAACATTATATACCAATGTATACTCATCACCAATACGTCCCAATAAATTCACACCCGGTGCCTCACTCAGCAGATGACGTTTTTTATCAAACTCGTCGAAAGACAGTTGACGGCCAGTTGGATTCCACATCTTTACAGCCAATGTCTGCATGGCCGGATACACTCTGTGATGAATATCCCGTGTGGAAATACCATTGCCAACATGGTCATTCCATACCGCAAACATACCTCCCAAAATAGCCGGATGTTTCTCTTCGAACACCTCTTTCCCGATGTGTGCCGGAGTCCAGTTTTCATACAAATACTTCGTATTGAGATAATCGTAATAATAGCCCGCAGCCGGAACAATATACAGCAAGCCATCCGGTATACTAATCAGCTTATACCCCTGCTCTATCATATCAACAGGCTGTGCATAAGGATTATGCCACAAATTCATCACAACATTTTCGGATTTCACCGGTGTACTTCCCTTGGCATGCGTCAAAGCTCCCCATACACAAGCTTGCTTGCCAAACTTTTCTACATACTTGATATAATAGTCGGTAAAATAACGGAACTGTTCTACCACTTTAGGGTCTTTATTGGAATACTCATCCGTACCGATATTTACGCGCGGACCTCTGAAAACCGGCTCGTCACCTTCCAGATATTCTGCAAACAAGGCATCCAGAAAACGATAGGTTTCGGGATTACCCAAATCCAAATGATCCATGCCATACTCCTTGCTACCGATTTCCGGCTTATATTGCGAAAATGCCAAAGAATGAGCGGGAGCATCTATTTCAGGAATGATATCGACGAAGCAGTCCTCGGCCAACAGCTGTAAATCGATAAACTCACGCTTCGTATAGTGGCCATCTTCGGCAGCCAAGCCTGGATATGTGTCACACTCCAAACGGAAAGCCGAATAGGTCTTATCCCAATCATGCTCATAAAATTGCTTAAAGCCATTATCGTTGAGATGAATCTGCAAAGTGTTCATCTTATAATACGCCATAATCTTTACATAGTCACGCAGAAAAGGCATCGGGATAAATTTACGTCCACAGTCTATCATAAATCCGCGAACCGGATAATCTGGATAATCTTTTATATACCCACAAGGCAGTGAGCGATCGGCCGACTGCTCGGACATCTGCAATAAAGTACGTGTAGCCCAATATAGACCAACAAGTGAAGAAGCTGTCACCTCTACTTTATCGGCTATACGAATCGTATACCCCTCTTTAGGAAGATCAGCCTTAGAATTCAGACGAAAAACAAAATCACCTTTTTCCGGCCGACCAGCACTTAGCTCCATTCCACGACCGAACATCTGTTTATAATCGGCAATAAAATCGTCCGCAATGCGCAACACCTCCGATTCTCCGGAAGCACAAACAACCTGCCAACGAGTATCTGGATGAAAACTACCTTCACTGCCCTTCCATGTTTTCAACTCAGGAATTACAAATGGAGCTTTATTTTCTGCCTGCATACTGACAGGCAACACGAATAATAAGATTAAGACTAATAGAGAATGCCTAAATAAATTCATAAATAAAAAGATTTACGGGTTACAAATTTCACACAAAAATAATTGAAAAAAACAGACAAAAAAGAATATTCAGATAAAGAATACCCATTTATAAGTATTTAAGAGAAATTTATACCAATATATAGGTATTGATACATTTTTTAACCACCTATACCTTTGCAGCAAACAAAATCGTAAAAAAACATGAAAACAAAATTCCTTGCATTAGCCATAGCTTGTGGGATGGCTTCGTTACCTGCAATTGCTGACAGCACTTCGGACAAAAACAACGAAAGTGCACCCTCCAATGAATCCAAACTCATTTTCGGCGGATATGGAGAAGCTGCCATCAGCAGAAACTTTTACAGCGACAATTACCTGCGATACAGCAGTGCAGAAAAATACAAAGATGCTCCGAGTCATGGACGTTTTGACCTGCCGCATGTGGTCTTCTTCGTAGGTTATAATTTCGGGAAAGGCTGGTCTATAGGTTCGGAAATAGAATTTGAACATGGGGGAACCGAAAGTGCCATCGAAATAGAGCAGGAAGAAGCCGGTGAATATGAACAGGAAGTGGAGCGCGGCGGTGAAGTTGCACTGGAACAGTTCTGGATTCAGAAAAGTTTCAACACTGCCTTCAACTTGAAAATGGGACACTTCATCGTACCCGTAGGCCTTACTAACCAGCACCACATGCCCACCGAATTTTTCGGTGTATACAGGCCGGAAGGAGAAAATACCATTATCCCCTGTACCTGGCATGAAACCGGTATCAGCCTGTGGGGAAAAATCAAAGACTGGCGCTATGAAGTACAATTTCTGGCCGGTCTGGATGCAGACAGATTCGGCAACAAAGGATGGATACACGACGGTGCAGGAAGTCCTTACGAATTTAAAATTGCAAATGCTTATGCCGGTGCCGTCCGTATAGACAATTACAGTATTCCCGGATTACGAATCGGCATCAGCGGATATATCGGGAACAGTTTTAAAAACACATTAAGCAGTATCAGTCAGAAAAACACATATAAGGATATTACGGGAACTGTAAGCATCGGCGCGATTGACTTTCACTACGATGCTCATAACTGGATTGTAAGAGGTGGTGCGATATATGGCCACTTAAGCAACTCGGCCCTGATTTCAAAATTCAATATGAACCAAAGCCAAAACTCCCCTTCACCCGCCCAGCATATCGGTTCGGACGCCATCAGTGTAGGAGTAGAAGCCGGATACGACTTTTTCTCACAGATAGACAAGCTCAAGGATAAAGGTCAGAAGCTTTACCTCTTCGGCAGATACGATTATTATGACTCCATGTTTAAGACGGCTCCCGAAATCATCGACTTAAAATGGTGTGGCCGACAACGACTGGCGGCAGGCCTCAACTATTTCCCGATTAAGAATGTCGTCATCAAAGGAGAATATGCCATCGGACTGCTGGATAAACAATATAATAACGAACCCTCTCTCTCCTTTGGAGTGGCCTATTCAGGATTCTTAACACGCTAAACTAATAACCATCAAACTATAAATTATAAAAGATATGAAAAGAACAATGAAATTTCCGCTTTACGCAGCCGTGGCTGCATTCTTGACATTGAGTAGTACTTCGTGCAGCGATGACCCGAATCCAACAAATACTGACAACCAGCTCAGTGAAAAAGAAACTGTTCTGCAAAAGGCAGCTACCGACTTTGTGAATAAAACAGTAATACCTACTTACAAAGGAATGGCCGATGCCAGTATGAGACTACAGGAAGCTTGCGAAGAAATTCAAAAGCAATTTGCTGCGAACCAAACTATTGATGCACAACTCGTTGAAAAAGCCGGGAATGAATGGATTGAAGCAAGAAAATACTGGGAACTGAGCGAAGCATTCCTATATGGCGCAGCAGGCGACTATAACATTGACCCGCATATTGACTCTTGGCCATTAGACAAGCAAAAACTAAACGAACTGCTAGCCAACCGTACTGCCATGGAGCAGATGGATGCGGACTATGCAGCCAATTATCTGGGATATGGCCTGCTGGGATTTCACGCATTGGAATATATGCTTTTTGAAAATACGGATGGTGAAGGCGGAATTCTGCTGAATACAACCGACCAGGAAAAACTCAACAATTATCTGAAGTATACTGTAGCCGTAGCAGGCGACCTGAACAATCAGTGCATCCGCCTGGAAGCTTCGTGGGCCGGAATGGATAACATAACCGAAGAAAAACAAAATATTCTTACAGATGCCGAACTGGAGCCATCCATGAATTATGGCGAAAGTATGATAAACGCCGGTCAGGCCGGAAGCAAATATAAAAACTATCTGGAAACGGCTCAAGAAATCATACAAGGGTGTGTAGACATTGCCGACGAAGTGGGAAAACAGAAAATCGGGCGACCTGCTGGTGTCACTACCGAGGGCAATGTTTATGATACTGACTATATTGAATCACCTTACAGTGAAAACTCGAAAACCGACTTTATAGATAACATAAAAAGTATACAGAACGCATATCTGGGTTCAAACGACGGAGATGCCTCTGTAAGCGACTACGTAAAAACCGTTTCCCCAGAAACAAATGAGGAAGTTGTGGCAGCAATCAACAATGCCATTGCTAAAATAGAAGCTATCCCCGGTGTATTCAGAAAAAACTACAACACCCAAGAAGCCAAAGATGCGGCCGAAGCGTGCGGAACGACACTGGTCAATGCTTTGAACAAAGCTATACGCGCATTGGAAGAATAACAACCTTTAAAAATTTCAGCCATGATACAACGAAACAAATTCGTGTTTACCCTTCTGGCTGCTGCCGCATTGGGAAGCTGTAGTGACGATTCCCAAGTAAAGCCGGAAGATAACACACCTAGTACCGAACTATCCGAAGAATACTACACTGGAGGAAAATTGGGAACGGCTTTCAATACAACTTCAATGGCCTACGAGCAACCTACTCCCGTCATTGAAGAGCAAGGTCTGGATGTTGCCTTTAAAAGTGGAGAAACATTCTTCGAAAAAAACTTTACTACCGACAAGGAAGGATTGCGCAGCGGATTGGGACCTCTGTTTATACGTTCATCGTGCATTCACTGCCACCCGGGATACGGACACGGGAAACGAATAGAAGGACGGTTCAATACCAATGAAATAGGCAACGGATATTTGCTGGTAATCTATGATACAAAAGATAATAATTACGTAAGCTCTCTCACCGGTATGCCGCAAACTCAGGCTGTACAACCTTTCAAGGCTCCAATAGACGAGAGTAAAATAAATATCGTCTGGCATAAGTATACGGATGAATGGGGAAACAAGTTTCCAGACGGGACCAGCTATGAACTCATTTATCCGGAATTACAAATACCCGAAGATGCTTATTATGTTCCTTTGCTGGATGTCAATGGTGATGTAATCCCTTACAGCCGGATAGGACTGCGCCTAGAATCAACCATCGGTATCTACGGTACCGGTCTTCTGGATGCCATTTCGGATGAGGACCTGAAAGCTGAATATGCAGCTCAGGAAAAACAGCATGGAAAAATTAATCCTGCTATTTTTGCTAACGGAAACTGGGTAAAAACTTATGGTACAACAACATATCCTTTGCGATTTACATATGCTTTAAGCCGCGGAGTATTGCAAGACGGAGCAGGTTCGAATGCTATTTGGAACATTACCAATGTGACACGCTCGGACAGAAGATACCATTATATGACTACAGCGTATGCAGAAAAAGCATCGAAAGATCCGGAAGTACAAAAAGATTTCTATACTTACTTTCCGGAAAGGAAAACAGATGCCGGCGTAGAACAAGATATCTACAATTACCTGATGGCTAAAGATCTGCCTGCAGAAATGAGCGACCAGGAGTATATCGACCTCATGGTATGGCATCGCGGACTGGCTGTACCGGCCGCCAGAAATCTGGATAACCCGACGGTACAACTGGGTAAAGAGAAATTTACAGAGATAGGATGTGCCAGCTGTCATAAACCTTCGTGGACTACCGGTGATGATGAGATAAGAGACCCTAACGGATTTTTTGAAAAAGCAGAAAACCGTAACAAACTGCCTCGCTATCCTAATCAGAAAATATGGCCTTATACAGACATGGTTCAACACAGACTCTTTATGGAAAATGATATTCGAGGAGGATGGTGCCGCACGACTCCGTTATGGGGACGCGGACTGAGCCAAAAGTGTACGGGAGCCGATGACCGGTTGCATGACTGCAGGGCACGCAATGTTATTGAAGCCATCATGTGGCATGGTAACTCCCAAAGCGATGCACGATGGAGTATCGAAAAGTTCAGAAATCTGAGTAAAGAAGAACGCGAAGCCATCGTTAAATTCATTGAAGCCATCTGATATTATTCTTTGTAAAGCAACTTGCCATGCGACAGATGCAATCTTAAGTATGGCAAGTTCTTTTATGATTAACATTTATGATATGAAAAGAATCAAATACTGCTGTTTTTACACCCTTGCAGTCATTTTACTATATATGGCTGCCGGCACTATTCTAGAAAAAATATACGGTACAGACTTTGCACAGGAAAAGGTTTATCATTCCCCTGTCTTTATAATTCTTTGGACCCTTGCAGCCATAAGCGGAGGATGGTATTTTTTTTACGCAATACACCGTATAAAAAAACAAGTATTCACCATTCTGCTTCATATTGCATTACTGATTATTCTAATCGGAGCCTCAACCACTTATTTTACAGGGATACAAGGAAAAATACATTTACGAAATCAGGAAAGTACCAATTACTATACAGATGATAATGAAAAAAAACACTCATTACCTTTCCACATCACTCTGAATAAATTTGAAATTCTTTACTACGAAGGAACGCGCAGTGCTAAAGATTATATCAGCCTACTGACAATAGCAGACGATAACCAGACGAAGGAAGTGCGCGTATCCATGAACCGCATCCTAAATTACAAACAATATCGGATTTACCAGACCTCCTACGATGCAGATTTGCAAGGGAGCTGCTTTATTGTTACGCACGACCCTTGGGGAATAGGTATCAGTTATCTGGGTTATTACCTGCTGTTTGCATCACTGATGGGAATCTTGATTTTAGAAAAGAATAAATTCAGAGCAATGCTACACCACCCATTGCTTAGCAGTAAGGTCATCTGTCTGGCTTTGCTCTTCAGCTACCCAGTCTGCGCACATACACAAACACATCAAAAAAGCCTGACACTCCCTCCTAGTACAGCAGAAGCTTTCGGCAATTTATACATCTATTACAATGACCGAATTGCACCTTTACAAACCTTTGCATACGATTTTACGAAAAAAATATATGGAAATAAAACTTATAAGAATTTCACTCCTGAACAAGTTCTTACCGGATGGCTGTTTTACTATGACAACTGGAAAGAAGAGCCTTTCATTAAAATCAAACAGCAATCAATCCGCAAGCTACTGGGCATTAAAGAAAAGTATGCACACCTGACCGATTTTGTTTCGACAAGTGGGAAATACAAACTTGAAGATGCACTGCACAGTTCCGACAAAGCTTTAAGGCAAGCTGCAGAAGAAGCAGATGAGAAATTTCAAATAATCAGTATGGTGACCACGGGAAGTATGTTAAAAATATATCCATACAGAACGCAAGAGAATAACTTGCTTTGGGCATCACAAACAGATGAATTACCTAGACAGCTCCCCAAAGAAGACTGGTTCTTTATACGGCAATCCATGAACTACGTACACGAACTGATTCTTAAAAAGGATTATAAGGAAGTGGAAAAAATTCTTGAGAAAACGAAAGTATACCAGCAGAAAAAAGGAGGAAAGGAACTCCCCTGTTCTTCACGGTTTACTGCCGAAAAGTGCTACAACAAATTACAGTTTTCCAAACAGATATCCCTTCTGTTACTTGCAATCGGACTGGTATCTCTGATTTACAGTATACGGCAACTTCTAAAAAATCAGCAATCCGGAGGCTACATGCTGTTTATATTAAGAATAGTTGTAACCGGAAGTATACTTTATTTGCTGATAAATATAGCACTCAGAGGATACATCAGTCTGCACCTGCCACTGAGTAACGGATACGAAACCATGCAATTCATGGCATTATGTACACTTGCAACTTCTGGCATTCTTCAGCGGAAATTCAGTTTATCACTTTCTTTTGGATGCCTGATAGCCGGATTTGCCATGCTTATCTCCATGCTGGGAGAATCTGCACCGCAAATAACCCTGCTGATGCCCGTCCTGCAGTCGCCACTGCTTTCTATACATGTCATGATTATTATGATAGCTTATACACTGTTGGCACTTATCATGATGAACGGTCTAACCTGTCTTTTGCTTTTTGCAGTATGTAAAAACAAAAAACAATATATTGATAAACTCACTATTATCAGTCGGTTATTACTCTACCCTGCTATTGGTTGCCTGGCAACCGGCATTTTCATCGGGGCTATCTGGGCAAATGTTTCATGGGGGCGTTATTGGGGATGGGACCCCAAAGAAGTATGGGCACTCATTACTTTATTAATTTATGCACTGCCACTTCATACAGATACATTACCACAATTCAGACAATCGTTTTTCTTTCATCTGTTTTGTGTCATAGCTTTTCTTTCTGTACTGATTACATACTTTGGAGTTAATTTCTTATTAGGTGGTATGCATGGATATGCGTAAACGTTAACAAAAAAATGCGGGAGTTTTATAACTCCTCGCATTCTTTAATCCATAATGCAGCCGATGCATCACTTGGCATACGCCAGTCACCACGTGGACTCAGTGAGACAGAACCCACCTTAGGACCATCGGGCAAGCATGAACGCTTGAACTGTTGTATGAAGAAACGGCGGCAAAAGTTTTTCAACCACTTTTTGATGGTTTCATCATCGTAAACTCCATCAAATGCTTTCTGAGCCAAGAAGAAAATCTTAGCAGGACGTGAACCAAACCGCAAGAAGTGATACAAGAAAAAGTCGTGCAACTCGTACGGGCCTACTAAATCTTCTGTTTTCTGTTTAATATTACCTTGTTCATCGGCCGGAATAAGTTCCGGACTGATAGGAGTATCAATAATATCCAGCAACGTTGCCTTAGAATCAGCATCAACTCCCGTCAAAGCAACCCAATTAACAAGATAACGAACTAAAGTTTTCGGGATACTGGCATTTACTCCATACATAGACATGTGGTCACCGTTGTAAGTAGCCCATCCTAAAGCCAATTCAGACAAGTCACCGGTACCAATGACCAGTCCTCCTACTTTATTGGCATAATCCATCAAAATCTGAGTACGTTCGCGAGCCTGTCCGTTTTCATAAGTAACATCGTGAACAGACATATCATGACCAATATCCTGGAAATGCTGAATACATGCTTCCTTAATACTGATTTCTTTAATGGTAACTCCCAAAGAACGCATCAAGTCCAAAGCATTGTTGTAGGTACGGTCTGTAGTGCCAAATCCCGGCATCGTAATTCCTACAATACCCTCTCTGGAAAGACCGAGCTTATCAAAGGTTTTCACACAAACCAGCAAAGCCAACGTAGAATCCAATCCACCAGATATACCTACTACAACTGTTTTGCTAGAAGTATGCACCAGACGTTTGGCCAATCCAGCCACCTGAATAGAGAATATCTCCTCACATCGTTCATTAAGTAATTTACCTCCTGCCGGCACAAACGGATGCGGTTCGACAGTTCTGGTGAATTCACCTTCTTTTGAAGAAACAAATTCAGTCTGAATATGCTGGAAAACTGCCGAATAATGATTACGCACAGAAGCACCGAATGTAGTATTCATCTGTCTTTCCGTACGCAAACGATCTACATCAATTTCACTGATCACCAATTGTTCATCGAAAGAGAAACGGTCATTTTTCGCCAATAATGATCCATTTTCATATATCAAAGCATTTCCAGCAAACACGACATCGGTAGTCGATTCTCCAAAACCGCAAGAAGAAAATACATATCCCGACAAGCAACGTGCAGACTGCTGCGCCAATAAAGAGCACAAATATTGGTGTTTAGAAATATTCTCGGTATCCGCCGACAAATTAAAAATCACCTCAGCACCCTGCAAAGCCAAATAAGAACTAGGAGGTACAGGAGCCCACACATCCTCACAGATTTCTATACCAAAACAAACATCAGGTGTATCAAATAAAAGTTGTGAGCTACAGGGCACAACCTGACCACATAAACGCACAGTCATTGTGTTGGGATACGCATCAGCCGATACAAACCAACGCTGCTCGTAAAACTCTTTATAATTGGGCAAATAGCTCTTTGGAACAACACCTAAAATCTTACCTTTCTGAAAAACAACTGCACAATTCAATAAGGAAGAATTAAGCAGCACAGGCATACCTACGATGGAAATAATATCCAGTTGACGAGTGTTGTTCATTACCTGCATCAAAGCCATTTCAGCCTGCTCCAACAACAAACGCTGTCCAAATAAGTCACCACATGAATAAGCAGTAAGGTTTAACTCAGGAAAAACAATAATCTGAACACCTTTTTCATCGGCTTCGAGAATTTGTTTTTCAGTCTGACTAGCATTAAAAACACAGTCGGCTACCTTCACTACCGGAATAGCAGCCGCAACTTTTACATAACCATATTTCATATATGAATCTATATATAATATTTCGATTTCCTCTTACAAAAATAGCGAATATTTGTAAGGTATCCCCCAAAAGCAAAAAAAAATAAAATTACGGGCAAAGTATTTGTTTTTTTGAAAAACGTTTATACCTTTGCCAATGATTTAAAGTTGTAATAATTACAGAAATAAAAAGAAGGGAAATATGAATGTATATGAATATCTATTAAGCTATAACATTAAACCATCAGTTCAGCGACTGGCTATTATGGATTATTTATTAAACCATAAAACACATCCCTCTATTGATGAGATTTATATGGCCTTGGTAAAAGATATTCCTACACTTTCTAAAACAACAGTCTACAATACACTGAAGCTTTTTGTAGAACATGGCGCAGCACTTATGCTTACAATTGACGAAAAAAATGCATGCTTCGACTGCGATACTACAAAACATGCACACTTTCAGTGTAGAGAATGTGGAAAAATATACGATTTGCCTATGCCTGAACAAGTAAAAGAAAGTGTACTGGATCTTCAGAATCAAGGATTTCATGTAGAAGAAGTACACCAATATTATAAAGGTGTTTGCAAAAATTGTATGAACAAAAACGGAAACTAAATTGTTATTATAATAAAAGAAGAAACTAACTAATTAATTTTTACGATTATGAAAAAATTTATCTGTACTGTATGTGGTTATATTCATGAAGGTGAAACTGCTCCTGAAAAGTGTCCATTGTGTAAAGCTCCAGCTTCAAAATTCAAAGAAATGGAAGAAGCAGCAGAAGGTGGTTTGCAGTTTGTTGACGAACATGTAATTGGCGTAGCTAAAGGTTGCGACGATGAAATGATCAAAGACTTGAACAACCACTTTATGGGTGAATGTACAGAAGTTGGTATGTACTTGGCTATGAGCCGTCAGGCTGATCGCGAAGGCTATCCTGAAGTTGCAGAAGCTTTCAAACGCTATGCTTGGGAAGAAGCTGAACACGCTGCTAAATTCGCTGAACTGCTGGGTGACTGCGTATGGGATACTAAAACTAACTTGGAAAAACGTATGAACGCTGAATGTGGTGCTTGCGAAGACAAAAAACGTATCGCTACACGTGCTAAAGCATTGAACCTGGATGCTATCCACGATACAGTTCACGAAATGGCTAAAGACGAAGCTCGTCACGGAAAAGGTTTCGAAGGATTGTACAACAGATACTTCAAGAAATAATCTAGACCAACGATTCATAAAAAAAAGGTATATCGGTTTTCCGATATACCTTTTTTATTGTAAACAAATCTTACAAATACTTCATTTAACGCAATCTCAAAATTGTTCCAGCCTGAGGAACACCAGCATCTTTATCCATTTTATTCAGCTTATACAGATTGCTCAAACGGATTCCATATTTCTGTGCTATAGAATACATTGAATCGCCCGATTTCACGACATAAACAATGTTACCTTTTGTTGCTCTCTTATGCTTCTTCTCAAGATAGACAATCTCTCCACCACGAAACGTGTAATCCTTAGGTAACTCATTATAGCTTCTCAATTTTCGACTGCTTATTCCCAATTCTTTAGACAAAGTCTTAAATGTATCTCCGCGACGGGCTACAACATATACTAACTCATTGGCAATATAAGGCTGGTGAGGATTCGGATTATTTTCCAACCATTTCAGTCCTCCTTTACGGTCGTACTCATACAAATCGTACAATTCTATCAGATTGATAAGACGGTAAGCATACTTGGGATCGGTAGCATAACCTGCTTTCTTAAGTCCCTTAGCCCAACCTTTATAATCGGTAATCTTAAGATCAAACAAAAACTGATATCTGGCACCATCTCTTAAAAACTTAGAATGGTCCTTATAAGAATCCTCAGCATTTTTATAGGCGCGGAAACACTCATTACGTGCATCATCATCATGGCGAACCGTCCGGCCACTCCATCGTCCTCCACATTTTATTCCAAAATGATTGTTCGCCTTTCTGGCAAGTTCTCCGCGTCCGGCACCCGATTCAAGCAACCCCTGTGCCAATGTAATACTAGCAGGAATGTGATGCTTTTTCATTTCGTGTACCGCGATTTCACGATACTTCTTAATATAATCTTCATAAATTTTATTTCGCGTTTGTGCCTGAACCTCAAAAGTGCTGCTCAAAAACAAAACTGATAATAATAAATAAACAGCTTTCATATTTATTCTGATATTTTTGAGCACAAAGATAATGCATTAAAAACCAACCTAAAGAATTTATTTAAAAGAAAAGGTTTTAGTCTTTCATGAATAAACATTTTTTTATATATTTGTTCGAAACGATAAATTGATATACCATGGATACAATCACACATCACATAACTTTTAAAAAGTATCGTTTCGAAGAATTAAGCGAAATCGACCAGCAGCTTATCGAAAAAGCAAAAGAAGCGACCTATCGCAGCTATACTCCTTATTCTAAGTTTAATGTGGGTGCGGCTGCTTTATTGGGAAACGGTATTATTGTTACAGGAAGCAATCAGGAGAATGCAGCCTACCCTTCCGGATTATGTGCTGAACGAACGACCTTATTCTACGCCAATTCACAATATCCGGACCAACCAGTAACCACACTGGCAATTGCTGCCAGAGATGAAAAAGGTTTTCTTGGCCAACCGATATCTCCGTGTGGAGCTTGCAGACAAGTCATTCTTGAAACACAAAACCGTTTCGGTAACAAACTGCGCATATTGCTTTATGGCGAAAACGCAATCTATGATATTGCGACAATCAATGACTTGCTTCCTTTGTCTTTCGACAAAGATTTTCTAATCGATTAAATACAACATGATAAAAAAACATTTTATAATCTGCACAATATTACTGCTCTTTATATATGCTTGCAAAGAAACAGACCATAATTTCCAGACAGACAACAACAATACTATAACCAACTTACTTGACAATCTACATAAAGATAGCCTACGGAACAATCCGATGCAGGCACTCCAAGAACTGGAGGCGTTATGTAATCAGGTGACAGACGACAGCATATACTACTATGCCATTCGCATGAATATTGCTGAATGCCACTATATAAATGGAAAACTAAACGAATCAAAACTTGAAAGCCTGAAGATTATTAACTTTTGCAAACAAAAAACTTGCAAAGGAGTTATCAGGCAACTAATGTTCCATGCCCAAAACAATTGTGGCGTTTGCCTACAGGAAATGGGGGACAGAAACAATGCAATAAAACATTATAAAGAAGCAGAGAAATACGC
>ENA-UOJO01003649-UOJO01003649.1-human-gut-metagenome-genome-assembly--contig:-P57-NODE-3649-length-14257-cov-21.258696_pt1 | contig 14257 bp, 9 predicted proteins | sample MGYA00242351_ERZ723898 | MGnify/ENA metagenome assembly ERZ723898 | reverse complement strand
TCCAGCTGAGCTACCAACGCATACGTTCCGGTCGGAACATGATGTATTTTATCACTGAGGAGGGGTTTTGTCAACGGTTTTTTGAAATTTTCTTTGGATTTTTCAGAATTTTATTTTCGCCTTTGAAAAAAGTACGCCGTTTCGTTTTTACGTTTCTTCCGCCAGCTGCTCGGCAATGCGGATGCCGGTGGGCGTTGCGGCGAGGCCGCCCTGGCCGGTCTCGCGGAGGTCGGGGGAGAGCAGGCTTCCGACGCGGCCCATGGCGTCAATGACCTCGTCACAGGGGATGGCGTAGTCCACCCCGGCCAGCGCCATATTGGCGCAGGAGACGGCATTCACTGCGCCAACGACATTCCGCTTGATGCAGGGGACTTCCACCAGACCCGCCACCGGGTCGCAGACCAGGCCCAGCAGGTTGCCCAGCGCCATGGCGGCCGCTGCGGAGCACTGTTCCGGTGTGCCGCCCTTGAGGTGGCAGAGCGCTGCCGCAGCCATGGCGCTGGCGGCTCCGACCTCGGCCTGGCAGCCGCCTTCGGCACCGGCCAGCGTCGCGCGAGCAGCGATGACCTGACCGAAGCCTGCGGCCACGTAGAGCGCTTCGCAGATGGCGGTCTCATCCGCTTCGCCCGCGCGGGCCAGCGGGAGCAGCACCGCCGGGAGAACGCCGCAGCTGCCTGCGGTGGGCGCGGCCACGATCCGCTTCATGCAGGCATTGCACTCGGCGGTCTTGAGCGCTTCGGCCGTCACCTCGGCCAGGTAATCGCCGCCGTAGCTCCGGCCTGCCCGATGCGCCTGTTCCACTTTGGCGGCGTCGCCGCCGGAAAGGCCGCTGCGGCTGCGCTGGGCAGGGTCGTAATCCCGGCTGGTGGCCTCCATGACGTGCCACAGATGCCGCATTCCATGGCGGCTCTGTTCCTCGGTCAGGCGGCTCTCCGCCAGGTCGCTGCGCAAAACCGCCTCGGCCAGCGAGATGTTCTGGGTGCGGGCTGCTGCCAGCATTTCTTCACAGGATAAAAAAGCCATTGCTCAGTCCTCCGCATTTTCTTCGGGTTCGTCTACGTTCAGGCAGGTCACTTTCAGGATGCCGGGCATCAGCGCAAGCTGCTGCTCCAGCGGGTGGGGGATGTGAGAATCGCATTCCAGCACCATGACGGCGTAACTGCCCGTCCCGGCGCGGAACACCTGCATCGACGCGATGTTGATCCGCCGCAGCGCCAGCGAGGTCGTGACCTCTGCGATGCAGCCGGGGGTGTCTTCGTTGTGGATGATGAGGGTGTTGCTGTCGCCGCCGAAATCGGCGGGCACACCGTCGATCTCGGTGACGCGGATGCGTCCGCCGCCCACCGAGGCCGCTTTCATCGAAAGGACCCGGCCGGTCCGGCTCGTCAGCCGCAGCACAGCGGTGTTCGGGTGGGCCGAGCGCAGCTCGACCGGGTGGATGCTGAACTTCATGCCCTGCTCTCTGGCCAGCCCGAAGCTGTCCGGCAGGCGGGGATCGTCCGGGCGGAGGCCCAGCAGACCGGCTACCAGCGCACGGTCGGTGCCGTGGCCTCGGCCTGTCGTGGCAAAGCTGCCATACAGACCGATGTCGGCATCCACCGGGATATCGCCCAGCAGCTTTTGTGCCGTGTATCCAATTTTGGCTGCACCCGCCGTGTGGCTGGAAGAGGGCCCGATCATGACCGGCCCCAGAACGTCAAACAAGCGCATACGATGCACATCCTTTCGTATTCCCTGCAAAAAAACCTCATTCCGGCCTGCTCCGGCCGGCAAAAGTGTTCTCTTCGCACTTTTTCTCTGTTTTATTATACCGCTTTTGCCCCACTTGTGCTATAATAACTTTACTAATGTTTGAATTCGCTCCTTTTGGGGCAACACGGAGGTTCGATTTCTATGAAACTGGTAAGCGTGGAAACTCCCGAAAAGAGTGTCTGCAAAATGACTTTCAGCGCGACCGCTGAGGAGCTGGAGACCGCATCCAACGCGGTGTATGAGCGCACCCGCGCTTCCTACACCATCAAGGGCTTTGCCAAGGGCGAGGCTGACCGTGCGCAGATCGAAGCTGACCGCGGCGAGCACACCTTCTGGTATGACGCCATCAACGATCTGATGGACCGGGACGTTCCCGCCCTGTACGATGCTGCAATGCAGGAGCACGGCTTCCATGCCGTGGATGAGCCCAGCTACGATCTGGTCAGCGTCAAGAAGGACGAGGGCTTTGTGGCCACCGCCACCACCGCCCTGCAGCCGGAACTCAAGCTGGCCCAGACCACCGGCTTCCAGTCCGTGTGCGTCACCCCGGCTGTCACCGACAAGGAGATCGACGCCATGCTGGAGCGCCGCCGTGCCGCGGCGGCGGAGCTGGTGCCCCACAAAGGCCCGGCCGTCAAGGGCAACATCGTGCACATCGACTACGAGGGTCTGCTGGACGGCAAGGCCTTTGCAGGCGGCACCGCCCAGAACCAGACCTTGCAGCTGGGCAGCGGCCGGATGATCCCCGGCTTTGAGGACGGCATCCTGGGCCACAAGGGCGGCGAGGAGTTTGAGATCCACGTCACCTTCCCGGCACGCTATCACGCCAAGGATCTGGCAGGCAAGCCGGTCGTCTTCAAGATCAAGCTGCTCGACGTCTGCGTCCGCCAGCTGCCCGCCCTGAACAGCGATTTCGCCAAGAAGATCGGCAAGGTGGACACCATGGAAGCCTTCCGGGAACAGGTCCGCAAGCAGCTGTACGACGGCAAACACGCCAGTGCCCTGAACCGTGCCAAGGACCAGATCCTGACCCAGCTGGCTTCCGCCGCTGAGGGTGAGCTGCCCAGTGTTCTGGTGGAGAGCACCTACCAGCACGAGATGGAGAACATCCAGCAGCAGCTCCAGATGCAGCGGATGAGCCTGGACCGCTACCTGAGCCAGATCCACCAGACCCGCGAGACCTTCACGGCCAACGTGCACGCTGCCGCCGAGAAGAACACCCGCGCCCGGATGGCCCTGCTGCAGGTCGCCCAGAACGAGAACCTCGTCCCCACCGATGAGGAGATCAACAAGAACCTGCAGGAGCGTGCAGACCGCACCAAGAAGACCCTCGAAGAGGTCAAGGCCGGTATGAACATCCCGATGATTCAGCGCAATGAGGCCATCCGCCGCGCTGCCGACTGGGTCATTGAGCACTCCACCATTGAGGAAAAAGACGCCTGATTTTTCAAAATCGCATCCCATTCATGCAAAAAAGACCCCCTTCCGAGCTGCCGCTCCGAAGGGGGTCTTGTGCGTTACTTGGTCAGGAAGTTGAAGCCCATGACCACGATGCCCAGCACAACCAGAACGATGCCGGTGGCACGGTTCAGGGTCTTAGGTTCTGCCTTGTTGGCAAACACGGCTGCAATGCGGGCCCACAGGAGAGTGAACATCACGCAGAGCGCCAGAACGAAGAGATCGGGCATTCCGCCGATGGCGAAGTGGGAAACAGCACCGGTCAGGGCGGTGAAGGTCATGATGAAAACGCTGGTGCCGACGGCAGTCTTCAGCTCATAGCCCAGCACACTGGTCAGGATGAGGAGCATCATCATACCGCCGCCAGCGCCCACGAAGCCGCAGATCAGGCCGATGCAGACACCGCACACGACGGACTGGATGGCGCGCTTCTTTGCGGAGACGCCCTGCATGGCCTCCTTGGTGGTCATGACGGGGCGAACGATGAACTTGATGCCCAGCAGGAAGGTCATGAAGACCGAGAAACTGCCCATGGTGGCCGACGGAAGCAGGCTGGCAAGGTAGCTGCCCACGACCGTGAACACCAGAACGCTGGCCATCATGATGAGGCCATTCTTGATATCCAGATTCTTATTCTTATGGTAGGTATAGGCCGACACTGCACTGGCCAGCACGTCCGACGAGAGGGCGATGCCGACGGCCATGTAAGGGTCCATGCCGAGGAAGGCGATGAGCATCGGGCTGATGACCGCAGCGGCGCTCATACCGGCAAAGCCAGTGCCCAGGCCTGCGCCCATCCCGGCAAAAAAGGTCACAACGATTGTAAACAATACATTCATCTTACAGTTCTCCTTCCAGAATTTCATCCAGGTTCCGGCCCATCTGTTCCAGGGTCCCATAAAACACATTCAGCCGTGCTTCGTCGATGCCGTTCAGCAGTCGGTCAAAGAAGGTTTCCTGCAGCGCCCGGCCCCGCTGGATGATGGGCTGAGCCTTTTCGGTGCAGAGCAGCTCGGTCTTGCGGCGGTCGTTCGGCACCGGGCAGCGGGTCAGCAGGCCCTCGTGCACGAGCTTGTCCACATTCACCGAAACGAGGTTCGCTTTGATGTGGCGCACCTCCACGATGTCGCTGGCCGTTTTGTAGGTGGGGTTGTTGGCCAGGAACAGCAGGATATCAAACGCCGTCTGGGGCAGGCCGAGTTCCTGGCACAGCGGCTTGCAGACCGCGCTGTAGGCCAGCGCCGTCTTGTTTGCAAATTCCATGCTGGGGTTTTTCTCTCTCATTTTATCGCTCCATTTTTGAATCATTCATTTTTGAAGTATTTTAGCACGATTTTTGTGCCTTGTCAAGAGCCGCACACAAACAAAGAGCCTGTGCCCAAATCGCTTCGGGTACAGGCTCTTATTATAAAGAACAGATGTTTTACACGAGCGCCAGCGCGAGCATCCGGACGATGAAGGCTGCCACCCATGCCACCACGCACTGATTCAGGACCATGACGGCTGCCCAGCGGCCGCCCAGCTCCCGCTTGACGGAGGCCACTGCCGCGATGCAGGGGGTGTAGAGCAGGCAGAACACCAGCAGCGGGGCCGCTGCCGCCGGGGACAGCGCCGCGCCCAGCGCAGCGGACGAGCCGAACAGGATGGTCAGGGTCGAAACGACGCTCTCCTTTGCCATAAAGCCGGTGATGAGGGCCGTGGAGACCCGCCAGTCCGCAAAGCCCAGCGGGGCAAACAGGGGCGCGATGCCGCTGGCCACAAAGGCCAGGATGCTTTCCTGCGGGTCTGCGGTCAGGCTGAGCTGCAGATCAAAGTTCTGCAAGAACCAGATGACGATGGTCGCCATGAAGATGACGGTGAAGGCGCGCTCCAGAAAATCCCGCGCCTTTTCCCAGAGCAGCTGCATCACATTTTTCAGGCCGGGCAGGCGATAGTTGGGCAGCTCCATGACAAACGGCACCGCCTCGCCGCGGAACAAGGTCCCCTTGAGGGCAAATGCCGCCAGGATGCCCACCGCAATGCCCAGGAAATACAGCCCCACCATGACCAGTGCCGCATGATCCGGGAAGAAGGTCACGGCAAACAGGCTGTAAATGGGGAGCTTGGCCGAGCAGCTCATGAAGGGGGTCAGCAGGATGGTCATCTTGCGGTCCCGCTCGGAGGGCAGGGTGCGGCTGGCCATGACACCCGGCACCGTGCACCCGAAGCCAATGAGCATCGGCACGATGCTGCGGCCCGAAAGGCCGATGCGGCGCAGCAGCTTATCCATCACAAAGGCCACGCGGGCCATGTAGCCGGTATCTTCCAGCAGTGAGAGGAAGAAGAACAGGGTCACGATGATGGGCAGGAAGCTCAGCACACTGCCCACGCCTGTGAAGATGCCGTCGATGACCAGCGAGTGGACCGCCTCGTTGACGTTCCAGTAGGTCAGGGCATCGTCCACAAAGACGGTCAGGTTCTCGATCCCGATCTCCAGCAGGTTCTGCAGGCCCGCGCCGATGACGCCGAAGGTGAGGTAGAACACCAGTGCCATGATGCCCACAAAGGCCGGGATGGCCGTGTATTTGCCGGTCAGGAACTGGTCGATCCGGCTGCTGCGCACCTGCTCCTTGCTCTGATGCGGTTTCACCACAGTCTGATCCACCAGCTGGTGGATAAAGTGGAACCGCATATCCGCAATGGCGGCGGCACGGTCCAGCCCGCGCTCCTGCTCCATCTGCACGATGATGTGCTCGATCATCTCTTTTTCGTTCTGGTCCAGCTTCAGGGCTTCCTCAATGCGGTGGTCGCCCTCCACCAGCTTGGTGGCGGCAAACCGCACCGGGATGCCCGCCGCCTTGGCGTGATCCTCGATGAGGTGCTGGATGCCGTGGATGCAGCGGTGCACCGCGCCGCCGTGGTCATCCTCGCTGCAGAAATCCATCCGCCCGGGACGCTCCTGATACTTTGCCACATGGACGGCGTGGTCCACCAGCTCGTCCACGCCCTCGTTTTTGGCGGCGGAGATGGGGATGACCGGGATGCCCAGCATGGCTTCCATCTTGTTGATGCGCACCGTGCCGCCGTTGCCGCGCATCTCGTCCATCATGTTCAGGGCCAGCACCATGGGGGTGTCCAGCTCCATCAGCTGCATGGTCAGGTAGAGGTTGCGCTCGATGTTGGTGGCATCCACGATGTTGATGATGCCGGTGGGCTTTTCGCCGATGATGAACTGCCGGGTCACGATCTCCTCGCTGGAATAGGGCGACATGGAGTAGATGCCGGGCAGGTCGGTGACTTCGGTATCGGGGTGCTCCCGGATGGCACCGCTCTTGCGGTCCACCGTCACGCCCGGAAAGTTGCCCACATGCTGGTTGGAGCCGGTGAGCTGGTTGAACAGGGTCGTTTTGCCGCAGTTCTGATTTCCGGCCAGCGCAAATGTCAGCACCGTTCCATCCGGCAGCGGGTGTTCGCCCTTTTTGGTGTGGTAGCGGCCGCCCTCGCCCAGGCCCGGGTGCTCCACCATCCGGCCGGCCTTCCGTGCCGGAGCCGCTGCGGGTGCTTCCGCCGGGGTGATCTCGATCCGTGCCGCATCGTCCAGCCGCAGGGTCAGCTCATAGCCGTGGATCTGCAGCTCCATGGGGTCCCCCATGGGCGCAAATTTCACCAGCGTGACCTTCTCACCGGGAATCAGCCCCATATCCAGAAAATGCTGGCGGAGTTCTCCCGTTCCGCCCACTGTATCGATCACGGCACTTTCGCCGATCTTCAGTTCCTTTAATGTCATGGCAGATGCCTTTCCTTCGACAAAATGTTAGTGTATGTGAACAGTCTTAATATAAGCTAACTCAAAGGCATTGTCAAGGCAGGAAGCAGCAAAAATTCCCGCCTGTCCCCGCTGTTTTTTGTGGAAATCCTTCTCCTGTTCCGGCAGGTTTCCGGGCAAAAGAAAACGCACCCCTGAATTTTCACGTTCAAAGGTGCGTTTTGAGAACAGTTCTGTTTACTTCACGGTGTGGTAGCCATCGGGGTTGTTCTTCTGCCAGTTCCAGCTGTCAGCACACATCTCCTCGATGCCGTACTCAGCCACCCAGCCCAGCTCGTTCTTGGCCTTGGTGGGGTCGGCATAGCACTCGGCGATATCGCCGGGGCGGCGGGGATCGATCACATAGGGGAGCTTCTTGCCGCAGGCCTTCTCAAAGGCATGGATGACATCCAGCACGCTGTAGCCGTGGCCGGTGCCCAGGTTGCAGATGAACAGGCCGCAGTTGGTCTGCAGCTTCTTGATGGCGCAGACATGGCCCCGGGCCAGGTCAACCACATGGATGTAATCGCGCACGCCGGTGCCGTCGGGGGTGGGGTAGTCGTTGCCAAAGACGTGCACCTTTTCCAGCTTGCCCACGGCCACCTTGGCGATGTAGGGCATCAGGTTGTTGGGGATGCCGTTGGGGTCCTCGCCGATGAGGCCGGACTTGTGGGCACCGATGGGGTTGAAGTAGCGCAGCAGGGCCACGTTCAGGCTGGGGTCCGCCTTGCAGACATCGGTCAGGATGCGCTCGGTGAAGGCCTTGGTGGTGCCGTAGGGGTTGGTGGTGGCACCAACGGGGAAATCCTCGGTGATGGGCACAGAGGCGGGGTCGCCGTAGACGGTGGCCGAAGAGCTGAACACGAAGTTGTGGCAGTTGTGGCGGCGCATCACGTCCAGAATGACCAGCGTGCAGTTCAGGTTGTTATAGTAGTATTCGATGGGCTTGGAGACGCTCTCGCCGACGGCCTTGTAGGCGGCGAACTGGATGACGGCGTCGATGTCCGGGCACTCGGTGAAGATCTTCTCCACGTCCTCGTGCTTGGTCATATCCGCATTGTAGAAGCGGAAGTCCTTCCCGGTGATCTGCTTGACGCGGTCGAGCACCACAGGGGAAGCATTGTAGTAGTTGTCTGCCACCACCACATCGTAGCCTGCGTTCAGCAGCTCGATGCAGGTATGGCTGCCAATATAACCGGCACCGCCGGAAACCAGAATTGCCATAGCAAAATACCTCACTTCTCACCGTATTGTGAGCGGGGCGTTTCCCCGTCTCCATCTGCCTAAAGCATACCGCGTTTTGCGGGCAGAATCAAGTATCCATCTTTCTATTCCTCTGGATTTTTGTTGCCTGACAGTTTTCGACTTTTTGATGACGCATGATTTTTCGCATATTGCCCATGGAGAGACGCCGCACTTTGTGCAAATAGGAGAAAAGCAAAAACAGAGCGTCGGGCCTTCTATGCAGGCCGGACGCTCTGCTGGTTACAGTTTCCCGCACTGTTTACCGGTGAAGAACCGCAGGGTCGTGTTGGCGCGGAACACTTTTCCGGCCCGCAGGACCGTGGAGGGGAACTCCGGGTGAGAGGGGCTGCAGGGGAAGTGCTGGGTCTCCAGCGCAAAGCCGCCGTATTTCTGCATCGGGATGCCGCCCTTGCCGGGGGCAGGGCAGTCCTGCAGGAAGTTGGCCGTGTAGAGCTGGACGCCGGGCTGGGTGGTGTAGACCTTCATGCTGATGCCGGTCTGATCGCTGGAAGCCCAGGCGCAGAGGCTCTGGCTGGCCCCGCGGCCCCGGTCGATGACGAAGCAGTGGTCGTAGCCGCCGCCCGCCATGGTGGTCTGAGAAAAGCCGGTGTCGATGTCCCGGCCGATGATCTTGCCCGCCCGGAAGTCCATGGGCGTATTGTCCACCGGCAGGATGTTGCCGGTGGGGCAGGTCTCGTTGTTGCCCTCCAGATAGCGGGACGCATAGAGGCGCAGCTTCTGGTTCAGCACATCCCCGCCGCCGTCGAGGTTGAAATAGGTGTGGTTGGTCAGGTTCAGGATGGTGTCGGCGTCGGACGAGACACGGTAGTCCATCCGCAGGGCGTTGTCTTCGGTGAGGATGTACCGCACCGAAACTTTCAAGTTGCCGGGGAAGCCGTCCTCGCCCGCCGGGCTCTCGGTCTCCAGCAGCAGGGTATCGCCGAAGGCCTTGACGTCGTAGATCTTTTTGGGGAAGGTGCCGTGCAGATGGTTCCTGCCGTTGTTGGGCTCCAGCTGGTATTTCTTTCCGCCCACGCTGAACTCCGCGTTCTCGATGCGGTTGGCGTACCGCCCCACAAAGGCGCCGCAGCAGGTGCTGCCGGAAGAGTTGAAATCCTGTTCGTAGTCGGCAAAGGTATCGTGGCCCACCACGACATCCACCGGACCCTGTTTTGTGGGGACAAAGATGTTTTTGATCACGCAGCCATAATTCAGCACACTGACCGCCAGCCCGCCAGGATTCGACATGATGTATTCATTGACCTTTTCGCCGTCTCTGGTCACACCAAAGGGCTTGGAGCGAAACTGTGCCATAGGGCTTCGCCTCCTTTTTCGAAATGTTTGGATACCACACTCTCGGTTATATCCTTTATTATTATGATTATATCACAATTTGCATCTTCTGTGTGGACATCTTTTTAGGTTTATCAGCCAATATTTCGAGATATTTTTTGGTGAAAATGACCCGATCCGGCTGATCCGAAGGGGAATGCCCCGGTCGGCCGGGCCGCAGGCAGCAAAAGAGCCGCCCGCCTGGAACGGCGGACGGCTCTGGGGAACTTCAGGTTCAGCCCTCCGGCTGTGCGGAGGAGGACTGGGCGATATACTCGGCGGCATCGTCGGGGATGTCGTCAAGCTCATCGTCGCTGCCGACATCGACGTTCAGCGGCGGCTTCCTGAAGAGGATATCGTACAGGATGGGCACGATATACAGGGTCATCAGGGTGGCATAGCTCAGACCGCAGATGATGACGATGGCCATGCCGCTCATGAGCTGGCTCGCCATATCGTTGCTGAACACCAGCTGGAGCATGGCCAGCACGGTGGTCAGGGTGGTCATCAGGATGGGGCGCATACGGGTCTTGCCGGTGGCGATCAGGGCCGCACGGCGCTCCATGCCGCCCAGACGCAGCTGGTTGGCGTAGTCCACGAAGACGATGCCGTTGTTGACGACGGTACCCATCAGGACGATGAAGCCCATCAGGGAGATCATGGTCAGCTGCTGGCCGGTGAAGAGCATACCCAGCAGGCCGCCGGTGAAGGCCAGCGGGATGGTAAACAGGACGATGAAGGGGGAGAGCAGGCTCTGGAACTGGGCCACCATGACCAGATAGACGAAGGGCAGAGCCAGGGCCAGCCACTGCACCATCTCGTTGACCATGAAGTTGACGGAGTCAGACTCGCCGCCCATCGAGAAGGAGCAGCCCTCCGGCATCTCATCGGAGAGGGCGAACTCGTTCAGCTTCTTTTCCAGAACACGGGCCTGCACGGTGGTGTTGTAGCCGTCCAGCGTGTCGGCCGTGACGCTGACGTACTGGGTCTGGTCCTCGCTGGTGATGGAGTCCGGCGCACTGCCGGTGTCCCAGGTGGCCATATCGGCCAGGGTGCAGGTGCCGGTGCTGGTGGTGCCGTCGGCAGACATGACGGTGGTCTCAAAGGTGATGTCCATCATGTTTTCCTTGGTGACGGGGTCCAGATTGTTGCTGATCTGGACGCTCATGGTGCTGCCGTCCACGGTCACGGGGGTCTGGGCCGTGGTGGTGGTGGTCAGCTTGGCAGCGATCTGCTGGTAGACCTGGGCCACGGTCAGGCCGTAGGAGCGGACCTTGTCGCGGTCGATGTGCAGGTTGATGGTGGCGTCGCCGCTGCCCAGACCGTTGGTCGCATTGGCAAAGCCCTCGGTATCGTTGACGATGTCCACGACCTTCTCCGACAGCTGGGAAAGGGTCTCGGCATCGGCACCGTAGATCTTCACGCTCAGGCCGCTGGCCAGCTGGCTGGTCAGCTCCTGCATCCCGCTGATTTCGACCTTGGCGGTGCAGTCCTCGATGCCGGAAAGGGCATCTTCGAGCGCCTGCCGGGCCGTCTCGATCTCGGAAGAGGAGAGGGATTCATCCAGCATGACGTTGACCTGATAGGTTCCGTAGCTGTTGGCCGCGTTCAGCAGGTCGGTGATGGTGGTGGGCAAGCCCAGCTGGCCGATGTCCATCCCGGCCACGCGGGTGTCGGTGGTGATGCCCACTTCTTCCACATGGTCCACCTCCAGCATGGCCTCCACGGCCTTACCAGCGATGGCGTAGGAATCCTCCTTGCTGAGGTCCTTGGTGGTGCTCAGGGTCACGATGGCCTCGTTGCTGGTGATGGTGGGCAGCAGCTCCACACCCATGGAGAAGACCCGCCAGCCGCAGAAGGCCAGCAGCACCACCGCCGCCAGCAGGGGCAGGGCGCGGTGCCGGAAGCACCACTCCAGGCTCTTGGCGTACTTGTCCTGGATCTTGTCGAACCACTTCAGCTGCTTGGGCTCGGCCTTTTTCAGCACGGTGGAAGCAGCCGCCGGGACGACGGTGAGGGCCACGATGAGCGAGGCCATGAGGCAGTAGCCGATGCAGAGGGACATGGGCTGCATCAGGCTCTTGACGATGCTCGACGAGAAGACGACGGGCAGGAAGACGCAGACGGACGTCAGGGTAGACGCCACGACCGACATGCCCACCTGCTTTGCGCCCTGCACGGCGGCGCGGGCCGCCGGGACGCCCCGGCCGCGCAGACGGTAGATGTTCTCGATGACAACGATGGAGTTATCCACCAGCATACCGATGCCCAGCGACAGGCCGGCCAGCGTCATGACGTTCAGGTCCATGCCGGTGAAGTACATCAGCACCACAGCGAACAGGACCGACAGCGGGATACTGAAGCCGACGACGAGGGTGGGCTTGACATCCCGCAGGAAGATAGCCAGCACGATGATGGCCAGTGCCGCACCGATGACCATGCTGCTCAGGATGCTCTTGACGATGATGGTGATATAGTTGCCCTGGTTAGACAGAACGACCACATGCAGGCCGTCGTACTGGGCTTCCAGCTCCTGGAAGGCGGACAGGCAGTTGTCCGACACCTCGCTGGCGCTGGAGGTGGCGCCCTTGTAGATCTTCAGCACGGCTGCGCGCTCACCGTTCAGGCGGGTGTAGCTGGCCTCGGCGTTGTCGATGACCTCAACGTCGGCCACGTCCGACAGGCGGACATCCCCGAAGCCGTCCACATGGAGCAGCAGGGCGCCGGAGATATCCTCGATGCTGTCGTATTCCTCGCCGACCTTCAGCAGCCAGCTCTTGCCGCTGGAATCCTTGACGTAACCGGCGGGCATCGAGAAGTTCTGGGCATAGATGAGCTGTGCCAGCGTGTCGATGTCCAGCAGCTTGGAGACGTCGGAGCTGGCCATCGCCTTTTCTTCGGCGTCCGCGTAGGTCTGCTTTGCCTCGGCGAGCTGCTTTTCGTACTCGTTCAGCATCTCGCGGGCCTCGGTGAACTTCATATAAGCCTGCATCTGCTGCTGCGAGAAGTTGCCGATGGCGTCCGAGAAGGTCTTGGTCAGGCCCGGCACATCGTCCATGGCCTTGATGACGTCGTTCAGGGTATTGTAGACCGTGTTCAGGCTCTGCTGCACCTGCAGATCATCGGCCAGATCTGCCGCCGTGCTGCCCTCCGTGCCGGACTCGGTGTTCAGGCGCTGCTGCAGCTGCTGCAGCGCACCGGTCAGCTTATCGGTGATATCCCGCAGCTCGGTCACGATCTCGATGAGGGAGTCAATGTCCTTCATGCCCGTCTCGTTGAACTTGTCCATGACCCGCTGCAGGCCGTCGCGGACGTCGATCAGGGCCTGCTGGATCTCCGGCTCCTGCACCACCGCGATGAGCTGGTTCACGCTGTCCAGAAGGGCCTGTGCCTGTTTGCGCACCACCTCGATGGCGTCGCCGACCTGGCCGCTCATCTCCTGCATCATGGTATCCGAAACGGTATTGCTGTAATTCTTGAACTGGCGGTTGTATTCCTTGCGGCCCGCTTCGATCTGGGCCTCGGCGCTCTCCAGCTGCTTGCGCGCATCGGCCAGCTGGACGTCGATCACTTCCAGCAGCTTTTCGTTGATGGCGTCAATCTTCTCCTGGCTGAGCTGGACCTGCACCATCTTTTCGATCAGGCCGTTGGTGGACACACTGGAAACGCCGCCCTTGCGCTCCACGTAGGGCACGAGGGTGTCACTGACGAACTCCGACAGGTCATACACATCGCTGCCCTCGCGGCTGACGGCCACGGTCATAAAGGCGTTCATGTTCAGGCTGTACTCGATGATCGAAGGGGTCAGACAGCTGCTCGGCAGGCTGGCCGTGGTTTGATCCACCTTGTTCGACACCTTGACCATGGCGCTGTTCATATCCGTATCATCGGAGAATTGCATCAGCAGAAGGCTGTAGTTCTCCGCCGAGGTGGCGGTGACCTTTTCCACGCCCGCCACGGTGCCCAATGCGTTCTGCATCACGTCGGAGACTTCGCTCTCCACACGCTCCGGGCTTGCACCGGGGTAGACCGTGACCACCATCAGGTACGGTGTATTCACGTCGGGCAGAAGGTTGGTCTGCATGTTGCTGATGGACACAAAGCCCAGCATCAGCACCATGATGACCGCCACCAGCACCGTGAACGGTTTTTTGACACTGAATTTTTCCATTTTATCCTACCGTTTCTTTGCTTGCGCCGTGCACTCCACGGCCAGCGCCCTCAAAAGGGCAGTCTTACATAATTTCTATTATACACAAGGTCTGAGGGGTTGCAAGGGTGCCGGGTGAATCTTTTGCAAAATTTAGTCAGTTTTCGCTAGAGATACGGCTCAGCCGCCGGGATTGTTGCAGAGGAATTTGATTTTTCATAGAAAATTGCACTCAAGTATGTTATACTGTTTCAAGAATGGCTCTTCAGGCTCAGATCTCTGAGCGTTTCAGAAAATAGAACGAGGACAACTATGAAACAAGTGATCTCTGTCCGTTTCAAAGAAAACGGAAAAAGCTACTATTTCGACCCTGCCGGGGCCGAGATCAAGACCGGCGACTACGTCATCGTAGAGACCGCCCGCGGCATCGAGTGCGGCGAGGTGGTGCAGGGCGTCCGGGAACTGACCGACGCCGCCGTGCCCAAGGCGCTCAAGCCCATCACCCGGATGGCCGACAGCGTGGATGTGCGCCGGAT
>ENA-UOJO01003645-UOJO01003645.1-human-gut-metagenome-genome-assembly--contig:-P57-NODE-3645-length-14270-cov-3.954836_pt1 | contig 14270 bp, 10 predicted proteins | sample MGYA00242351_ERZ723898 | MGnify/ENA metagenome assembly ERZ723898 | reverse complement strand
CTTGGCTGGCAGCGGGCAACCATCACGTTCATTGTATACTTGCTGCTTGGTCTGGTTGGACTTCCGGTTTTCTCTGGATTTGATGGTGGCGTTGTTAAAGTGGCCGGTCCTACTGGCGGTTACTTAATTGGATTTATTTTCATGGCAATTGTATGTGGTCTTTTGATGCAGGTTAAGAAGGATAAGAAGATTGTAAATATTGTTTTCTGCGTTGTCGGAATGCTTATTGGTACCGCGATTGCATATGCATTTGGTACGATGTGGTTCTGCTATTCGACAGGAACAGGACTTGGCGCAGCAATGGCGCTTTGTGTAATTCCATTTATTCCGGGCGATTTGATTAAAATTGCGATTGCAGCAGTTGTTGCACCGACGGTTGCAAACCAGATAAAACGAATTTAAGAAAAGATTCAAACTAAAAAGGAGCAGCTCTCCATGTACCACCGTGTTTACACGTAAGAGACATGGATAACTGCTCCTTTTGTTTTATTCGTTATGCAGGGAACATTAATCAAAGTAATCAATTTTCATTGCATGTTTTACTTCACTCAAAGTACCGGCAGCGACTTCTTTTGCCTTAATACTTCCTTTGTGCAAAATTTCCATAACGGCTGGAATATCTTTTTCAAGTTCTTTTCTTCTTGCCTGAATTGGAGAAAGTTCTTCCATAATAACAGAGTACAAGAATTTCTTAACCTTCACGTCACCCAGACCTCCGCGGGTGTAGTGGTCTTTCAATTCCTGTAAACAACTGTAATCCGGCAGGTATTCTGCAAACAATTCATCCTTGCAGAAAGCATCCAGATAAGTAAATACCGTATTCCCTTCCAATTTTCCCGGATCCTCAATGCGGATGTGGTCCGGATCGGTGTACATGCTCATGATTTTTTTGCGGATATCTTCCGGCTCATCGGACAGGTAGATGCAGTTGCCGAGGGATTTGCTCATTTTTGCCTTGCCGTCGGTACCCGGCAGACGGCTGCAAATTTCATTTTCCGGCAAAAGTGCTTTCGGCTCAACCAAAACCTCATCGTAAGTAGTGTTAAAACTGCGGACAATTTCACGTGCCTGCTCAAGCATTGGCAGCTGATCCTCACCAACCGGTACGGTCGTTGCTTTAAAAGCGGTGATGTCAGCAGCCTGACTGATTGGGTAAGTAAAGAAACCAACCGGAATACTTGCATTAAAGCCACGCATCTGAATTTCTGATTTAACCGTAGGGTTTCGTTTCAATCTTGAAACTGTAACTAAGTTGCTGTAATAAAAAGTAAGTTCTGTAAGTTCGGAGACATACGACTGAACGAAGAGGTTCGATTTCTCCGGGTCAAGTCCACAGGACAAATAATCCAGAGCAACTTCCGAAATGTTTTTACGAACTTTTTCCGGGTTATCTGCATTATCCGTTAAAGCCTGTGCATCTGCAATCATAATGTAAATATCATCATATTCGCCGGAATTCTGTAATTCCACACGGAGTTTAAAGGACCCTACATAGTGTCCGACGTGAAGTTTTGCGGTAGGACGGTCTGCTGTGAAAATAATCTTCTTCATTTCTTCCTCCAATCCGGAGCCTTGCATGTTATCAAATCTCCGTTGCAATTTTCATAAGAACAATTTTAATAGGTATTGTATCAAAAGTCAATGTCGGGATAGAAACAGTTTTGGGGGAAGTGTTCGTTGGTGATTTTTGTTTTCCGTAATTTCGTAGAAAAGCTTTGCGTCTCGTGGTTCTACGTTCCACTCCGGTCCACGCAGGTCAGAGGTTCCCCGAACCTCTTGCGCCACTCCCGTTTAACAAACGCGTAAGGGAATAATTTTTCAATTCGCCAAATAATTGAGAGCAGCTTTTGTAAAATAGACCTGCGGTTCCAATGCAACTCTTTTCCCTTGATTTGTCCCATAGGGATGCATTTATCAAGTTTCATCTGGAGAAATTAGATGATAAAACAACTCTTTCTGTTAATTTTCGCCTTTTAGGTTGCAATTTCTTCATAAATTTTCTTGATTAGCTTTGAATGCGACGCAAAAATGCAACCCTACAGAGTATTTTAAGCAAAAAGCGTTGTTTTGAAAACACAAGAAGCTGCTCTCAACTAGCTGGTTAGTGGTTAGCGTCAAGTGCTCGTATCTTTTTAGTTTCCAGTAAATGAGCAAGAATAGTTTGTGAAGAGTGGGTACAAACACGTGGGTATCAGGCATGTGTTGTTTACATGCCGATACCCCTACGCGTTTGTTTAGCGAAAGCGCCCACTCTTCGCAAACTATTCTTGCTTATTTACGGAAACTCAAAAAACTTCAACGAACATTTGACACAGCCCCCAATCTAAAATATAATTTTAATATTGAGTAAGTAGGGTGCGGTAAAAGGATTTTATTATAGCAAAGCAGCAAAGAAAGGAAAAGCAGGATGAAAAAAGCAGGCAGATTAGCAGCGGCAGTGTTCGCGGCTATGTTACTGGTAACCGGCTGTGGTGCTCCGGCGGAGAAAAAAGCCGTGGAGACAACACCGGAACAAAGTTCAAAAATTGAACAGAAAGAAGAGGCAAAAAATTTGAAGGACGCATTTAAAAAGTATTTTAAAGTTGGGGTTGCAATTAATCCGTATCAGTTGAAGGACGAGGAAACAAAGAAAATCATTCTTGAAAATTTTAACAGCATTACGATGGAAAATGGCATGAAGCCGGAGGCAATTTTAGACCAGCGGGCATCGGAAAACAGCAAAGACGGCATGCCGGCGATTAATGAGGAAAATTTGGAGGAGTGCCTTTCACTGGCAAAAGACAACGGGCTTGTGCTTCGCGGTCATTGCCTTGTCTGGCACAATCAGACGCCGGAATGGTTTTTTTGTGAAAAATACGATGCAGGAAATGCCAAAGTGAATAAAGAAACGATGAAAAAAAGAATGGAAAGTTACATCAAAAAAGTTCTGAGTTTCTGCCAGGAAAAATATCCGGGCGTTGTCTATGCGTGGGATGTTGTGAATGAGGCGTGTGACGACGGCGGCGGATACCGCACTTCCAGTTTGTGGTATGAAATTTACGGCGATGAATCATACATTGAGGATGCGTTTACATTTGCTAGAAAATATGCAGATAAAGATGTGAAATTATTTTATAATGACTACAATGAGTATATGCCAAGCAAAGTAAGTACCATTGCAGAACTTGTGAAAAAATTGTATGATAAGAAATTGATTGACGGTGTGGGATTCCAGAGTCACTGGGATATGAATTATCCGGATACCGGCATGATTTCTGACGCGATGCAAAAGTACAGTGAGATTGGTGACTTGGAGATTCAATTTACCGAAGTGGATATGCATAATACCGATGATTCGGAGGAAGGTTTGAAGAAACTGGCAGACCGTTATAAAGAATTTTTTGAGATGATTGTGAAAGCGGACCGCGAAGGAAAGGCGAATGTGACGAGCGTTACATTCTGGGGGCTTTCGGATGATGTAACGTGGCTGACATCCTTTAAAGGCGAAGACAGTTACCCGCTTTTGTTCGATGAAAGTCACAAGAAAAAGGCGTGCTACGACAGTGTGTTAGCAGTCGGAAACGAAAAGTAATACGCATAATGAAACAAGCATATAGTGTAAAAAATGACTGGGAGGCAGTGGTTATGACGGCCTATAGGCGGAAAGTGTTTTATGTGAGAAAACGGGAAGAAAATCCGGATTGCTCTGTGACAGCCGGTTATGTAAAAGCAGAGCGGAGAAAACAGGTATTAACGCTGACGATTTTTTTGGACACACAGGATTTACCGGAGGAATGTCCGGTATGTGCCGTTTACTGCACAGGCAGAGAGTGGCAGTGTTTCTCCTGCGGATGGGTCACTTTTGATAAAAACGGAACTACCGTCTGTAACTTGTTTTTGCCGGACGATGAGACAATTGCCCACGCGGATGCTGTGGCAGGAATCGGAATTGGCAGAAATGGCGCTTACTGGGCAGGACAATTGCCGTGCTTTTATGAATGTCAGGCAGGGGAGCAGTGCAGGCGCATGACTGCACTTAGAAAATGCGGCGGTGCGATGTGCGGCTGCCAGTGTTAGAGGAAACTTTGCCGGGATCAGGAGGAATCACGATGACAAGCGATGAGTCGTTTATGAAACAGGCAGTGAAACAGGCGAAAAAGGCGTATGACAAACTGGAAACGCCGATTGGCTGTGTGATTGTGCATGAGGATAAAATCATTGCCAGAGGATATAATAAAAGAAATATGAAGAAAAATACGCTTGCTCATGCGGAAATTCTAGCCATTAATAAAGCGAGTAAGGTGCTTGGCGACTGGCGGCTTGAAGACTGTACGATGTATGTTACATTAGAGCCGTGTCCGATGTGTGCCGGAGCGATTGTGCAGGCACGGATTCCGCGCGTGGTGATTGGCAGCATGAATCCAAAAGCCGGATGTGCAGGCTCCGTTTTGAATCTTTTGCAGCAGGATGGATTGAACCATCAGGTGGAGGTAACAAAAGGTGTACTTGCGGAGGAATGCAGTGGATTGATGACGAGTTTTTTCAGAGAACTGCGAAAAAAGAAAAAAGCGTAATGGTATTTGACATACCGTGAAAAAACAGATATAATTGTTATGATATTGTTTATAACGGATTTGTTTCCCCTATTGGGAGGCAGACCGTTTCAAATTTCCGTGCAGCCGGGGAGATAGCGGTGCCCTGTACCTGCAATCCGCTATAGCAGGGGTGTTGTCCCATCGAGGGTCTTTTGACGGAGAGCTGCCCAAAGTAAGTGGCGTTGACACTTGGGTCTTGCGCAACAGGAACTTGTGAACCGTGTCAGGTCAGGAATGAAGCAGCACTAAGCAATCCTTCCTGTGTGACGCGAGGGTGCCTGAGCCTAGCTAACTGCTTTGGTAACGTCTTCTGATTTTGATTCGACATGGGATGCACGGATTTTATATTATACAGCTTTTTTGCGAGGAGTTGTTACATATGGCAGAGAGTTTGGTCTTGAATGGAAACAGTTCCATTACAAAAGGAACGGTTATATTTGAAAAAGGACAGCCGTTGCAGTCGACGGCATTAATACTTAAGGGACGAGTGATTGTACAGGGCGAGGGCGTCCGGATGACAATCGGCTCAGGAAATTTTTTGGGAATGTGCGATGTTTGGAAAAAGGAACATTCCTTTACTTATGTTGCACTTGATGATTTGGTTTTGTTTGGGTTGCCGATGGAAAATGAAAAGCAGGCAGCTCTTTTGCTGGAGCAGAAGCCACAGTACCGGGGACTTTTAGTGACTTCGCTGAATTTCTTTTATCATGATGTGTTCCGTGTGTTTGGAAAATTGAAAACTGAGACGGAGAAGGTGGCCAAGTTTGTGCAACAGACCTATTCACGTTATCAAAAACTTGCGGAAGGTGCGGGTCTGACGGCAGAAAAAATTGCGGCGATGGAACGTCTTTTAAACCAGCGGATGGAGAATTATTCGTTGTCGGAAAAAATCACGTATTTTATTCAGTGCAGTAAAATTCCAATTGAAGCACAGAAAAATTATTATGGCGCCAGTGCTTATGTGGCGCAGAAACAGTTTGAGGAACAGTGTGCGGTGCTTCCGCAGTTAGTAGCGGGATGCCGTTACTACAGCGATTGGCTGACACGATATTTCCGCATTATGATTATGGATGAAAAAAATCTGTTTTCGCTGGTAGGGCGTATGGCGCTTGGCGTAAGACGCTCCGGACAAAATGACAGCGAATTAAGCGTTATGCTTGACCATATTTTGGAGCAGATTAATAATACGGAAACTTTGTTGTTGGAGTACGCCGGTGTAAATCTTCATCTTGACAGACAGCGCATGGAAGAAACCTATTTTGCATTGTTGTCAGACGATACCGGAAGTTTGGATGCGTTTGACCAGGAAGATTTAAAAGTGTTAGACCATTCGGTACAGCAGATTCTCGATTACGCAGAAGTTTCCGATGAGACGGCTAAAAAATTTGCAGCGGCTGTTGAAGCATTTTTGGCGTGTGTGGACAAGTTTGCAAGAACGCCGGAAGCAACGGCGCTTCGCAAAGAATTAGTGAAATATTTCTTTGAGATTTATGAGCGTGCCTGCAAAAAAAGTTTTCAGGATGCAAATCCACCGCTTGCAGTTAAATTGTTTTTGCGATATGGCTATGTCAGCGAAGAACTTTTGACGGAGGAAGAACTCCGCACTCTTTTGACACTGCCGGATTCGAGAGAAGAAGAAACTACCTGCCGCGTTTATACAATGAGCGAGTGGCTGCGTGAAATTTATGAGGGAAGAAAAAATCCATCGAAAGACGAGTTTGATACGGATTATGAAGAGACAATCCGCAAGCAGGTGCATGAGAAAAAACTGACAAAAACCGAGGGCGATGATGCGTTTCGCGACGCGGACAAACGTCTTCATTTTGAAGTGGAAAATCTGCTTAGTTATGCCGACCGTATTCTGAGTGGAAATATTTCTACATTTGTACCGGTTATGTGTTCAGAGGGCATTTACACAAAATTGGAAAGTGCAGTAGTAACGTCTGCTATTATTAATAAAATTGTAAACCGCGTGGAAAAAATTGATTATTCCATTTTCTACCGCGAGCGTATGGTGGCATATGAAGAAGTTGGCCTTAATCGTTTTACCGTGACGGGGCGTTACACGCCGGAATTTATCATATTCCCGGTATATGGGCGCAAAGGTTTGATGTGGCAGGATATTGAAGGACGTAAAAAAGAGACACACGGAAGAATTCTTCTGCCATCATTTATGGAGCAGAATTTAGAGGCAGAGCTTTTGAAAATGCTCGCTTATTTCCGGTGGGAAAAATGCCGTACGGAAATGGGAGCGCAGTGGAACAATTACCGCTATCCATCGCTTACCGCAGAGTATACGGATTATTTGCAGTTCTTCAAAAAGAACAATGACTTATCACCGGAAAAACGTGAAAAAGTAAAGGCGCAGCTTACACAGTGTGGAAACCGTCACAAGGATGTGTTTGCAAAAGATTATGCAGACTGGGTGCTGCGTGAGGCGACCGGCGCCATGAAACTGAATCGTGTGGCGCGTGAAATTCTATTTACCTATTGTCCGCTGGCTCCGCAGATTGCGGAGGGGCTGCTTGCACAGAATGCGTATCGGGATGCGGCACGCCGTTATATGATTGAAAAAGGAAAACGGGAACAAGAGATTAATCAGGGACTGCACCGCTTTGAAAAAGCAGGTATGGATTTGCCGGAAGAAGGTGAGCAGGCCAGACGTTTTGTGTTAGATTTACAAGGAGCATAAAAATGAGTAGAAAACGAGAGAATGTGCGTCAGTGCAAGGCAATACGCCAGTTGATTGATGACAATAAATACACAAAAGCACTCGAATTAATTGATGCGATTCCTTTAGAAGAAGTTGGCTCATTAGACGATTTGTACCGTTATGCCGAATTGTATGAGAAGGCAGAGCGGATGGATAAAAAGAAAGAAATTTTTTACCATATTTATCATCGTACTCATTCCCGTTATATGTTAAATCGTCTGCTGCGTTTGACAATTCGCATGGGGGACATGGAAGAAGCGAGAGAACTGTATTTTGCCTATGAAGTGGCAGGTCCGATTACGTTAGATACTTTTGAACTCCGTTATCTTTTGGCAAAAGCAGAGGGAGAGCCGCCGGAGCGTCTGATTCAGATTCTGGAGGAATTAAAGAAGGAAGAATATACCGAAGAGTGGGGCTTTCGACTTGCTTGTTTGTATGAAAAGACCGGGCAGATTGACAAATGTATTCAGGAATGTAAAGATTTGAAACTTTGGTTTGGTGAGGGTAAAATTGTGGACCGTGCAATGCAGTTATTGGAGCATTGTGAAAACCCGGCGGTTGCAGAACCGGAGGAACTGGAAGAGACGATTGAAAAGGAAATGCCGGAGCGAAGAGAAGAATATGAGTCTTCGGAAACCGAAGAAATAGAAGAAGAGCCGCAGGAAAATGAAGATGTGGATGAGACTTCGGAGTCTTATGGGAAAATTGTGCAGGAACCGGAGACTGAATCGGAGGAGGAAGAGGAAGTCTTGGATCCGGATGCACCTTTAATAGAATCTGTGGGTGAAGTTAAAGTTGTGGCAAAACGAAAGAAGAAAGAAAAGCCACTTCAAAAACCGGATAATGTAGAAGAACTGCTTGAGGAAAAAGAAGAAGATATTTCCGACCATGGAATTTTATACCGCACGCTGAAAAGTGCGATGAATCACGTCCGATATGGGGATAAGATGCCTCATTTTGTGTTTGCCGGTGGCGAGGAGCGCATTGTACTTGCGGTCGCAAAGCGTGTGGCGAAAGAACTGAACAAAGTAGGCTATGTTTCCGTGCGGAGCATTGTGAAAATTACGGCTGAAAAATTAAATCAGATTGATTTATCGGAACAGGCAGGTAAGATTGCCGGTGGCTGTATGTTAGTCACAGATGCCGCTGAATTGACGAAAGAATCTGTAGAAAAACTAAAGGCAGTGATGGAGCAGGAGGACGAAAAAGTCGTTGTCATGTTAGCCGGACCATTTGACGAGATGGACTGCTTTTTAGATATCTATCCGGATTTGGCAGAAAAACTCGTATATAAAGTGCGTATGTGAGGAGGCGCCGTTATGGACGAAGTCCATAATTAAAATCGGCACCGACGACGTGCCGCCGAGCGGAGGCGAGGGAGCGATACATTGAAGAAGGAGCCATTATGGACGAAAAAAAACAAGTGTGGAAACCGGGCAACATGCTTTACCCGGTGCCGGCGGTGATGGTGAGCTGCGGCAATAAGAATGGAGAGAAAAATATTATTACGATTGCGTGGGCGGGTACAATCTGCTCCGACCCTGCGATGGTGTCGATTTCGGTGCGCCCGGAAAGATATTCCTATGCGATGATTCGGGAGACCGGTGAGTTTGTAATAAATCTTACGACAAAGGAACTTACTTATGCGACCGACTGGTGCGGTGTGAAGTCCGGACGGGATGTGGATAAGTTCAAAGAGATGAACTTGACGGCAATGCCCGGTGAAAAACTTACTTATGCACCGATTATTGCCGAAAGCCCGGTGAATTTAGAGTGCCGTGTGCAGAAAGAAATTCCGCTTGGCAGTCACAATATGTTTTTGGCAAAAATAGAAGATGTCATGATTAGTGAGAAATACATGAACGAAAACGGAAAATTTGAACTCAATCAGACCGGACTTGTGACATATTCCCATGGCGAGTATTTTGTCCTTGGTGAGAAAATTGGGAAATTTGGCTATTCCGTAAAAAAATGATTTTCTGTTTTACAAATGTCAAAAGTGTGTTATACTAGTAAAATAAAATGTTTCAATCAGTGGAGGTTGCGATGAAACAGTACATTATAAAAGGTGGAACGCCACTTTCAGGGGAAGTTACCATTGGCGGTGCGAAAAATGCAGCGCTGGGTATTATCGTGGCGGCTATTATGGCGGATGAGCCAGTTACAATTGATAATTTACCGGACGTTGATGACGTCCGGGTTTTGCTGGATGCAATAGAAAGTATAGGTGCGATTGTGGAGCGTATAGATTCTCATACGGTCCGTATTAATGGTGCCTGTATTAATGATGTAAGTATTGATGAGGATGCAATTCGTAAAATTCGCGGTTCTTACTATTTAGTAGGAGCTTTGCTTGGAAAATATAAAAAAGCTTTAGTTGCGCTGCCGGGAGGATGCCAGATTGGGAGCCGCCCGATTGACCAGCATATTAAGGGCTTTGAGCAGCTTGGTGCTAAGGTAAGTATCCACCATGGTAAAATTGACGCTCAGGCGGAAAATCTTGTTGGTACGCATATTTACCTTGATTGTCCGAGTGTCGGTGCGACCATTAATATTATGATGGCGGCATGTATGGCAGAAGGAAAGACAATTATTGAGAATCCGGCGAAAGAACCACATATCGTTGATGTGGCAAACTTCTTAAATAGTATGGGAGCAAACATCAAAGGTGCCGGAACCGATGCTATCCGAATCCGTGGGGTAGAAGCATTGCATGGAGCGGAGTATTCGATTATTCCGGATCAAATTGAAGCCGGAACATATATGCTTGCTGTAGCGGCAACCGGCGGTGATGTGATGATTAAAAACGTCATTCCGAAGCATTTGGAAGCAATTACCGCAAAATTAGTTGAGATTGGTGCAATTGTTGAAGAGTTTGATGACTGTGTTCGTGTCTATGCTGACCATCGTTTGTCCTATGCAAATGTTAAGACGATGCCGTATCCGGGATTCCCGACGGATATGCAGCCACAGATTACAACGCTGCTTGCTCTGTCTGAGGGAACCAGTATTGTCACAGAGACAATTTTTGAGACGCGGTTTAAGTATATCAGCGAACTGCGCCGTATGGGAGCGAATATTTCCGTAGAGGGAAATGCCGCTTTTGTAACCGGTGTGGAAGGATTTACCGGAGCGCGTGTGAGTGCACCGGATTTGCGTGCGGGTGCAGCACTTGTGATGGCAGGACTTGTTGCAGAAGGATATACTTATGTGGACGATATTCAATATATTGAGCGTGGGTATGAAAATTTTGCAGAAAAAATCCGTGGGCTTGGCGGTCACATGGAAAAAATAGATGCGGAAGATGAACGTGCCGTAAGGAAATTTAAAATGAAAGTTTCATAAGAAAGACGATAGAAGAGGGAACGCCGAGGGTATCCGGCGTTTTCTGCTATTATCCGATGAGTGAGAAAGGAGAATCATAAGTGAACGATAAAGTACAAGAGATTCTGAATGAGGTTGGTAAAGTAATTCGTGGTAAGGATGAAGCAATTGAGCTCGTGATGACAGCGATGTTAGCCAAAGGACATATTCTCGTAGAGGATGTTCCGGGGGTTGGTAAAACAACACTGGCGGTTGCTTTTTCCCGTGCGATGGAATTGACAGAGCGCCGTTTGCAGTTTACACCGGACGTACTTCCGAGTGATGTAGTCGGTTTTAATATGATTGGTGCCGATGGTGAGTTTCAGTACAAGCCGGGTGCGATTTTGTGTAATCTTCTGCTTGCGGATGAGATTAACCGTACCTCAACGAAAACACAGTCTGCTCTTTTGGAGGTCATGGAAGAGGGACAGGTAACGGTCGATGGTGTGACACGCCAGCTGCCAAATCCGTTTATCGTAGTGGCAACACAGAACCCGGTTGGTTCTGCCGGAACACAGATGCTGCCGGAATCCCAGCTTGACCGTTTTATGATTCGTATTTCGATGGGATATCCGACGATGGAAGAAGAAGTTCGTCTGATTAAAGAGCGTCAGGACATTAACCCACTTGATTTTATCCAGGAAATTATTTCAAAACGGGAACTGCTTGAGATGCAGGATCAGGTAAAACAGATTTATGTCGATGATAAAGTGCTTACTTATTTATCGAAAATTGTGGATGCAACGAGAAATCATTCCATGATTACGCTCGGCGTGAGTCCGCGTGGAACGCTTGCTCTTATGGATATGTCAAAGGCGCATGCGTTCGTTCAGGGACGTACCTTCGTTTTGCCGGAGGATATCAAACGTGTTTCCAAAGCGGTGCTTGCCCACCGCCTTTTGTTAAACGGTAAGGCGCGTATGAGCCACACGACAGAAGAAGATGTTGTTGAGGAAATTGTAGGGAAGATTCAGGTCCCTAAATTATAAGTAACAAGTGATACGATTCGGAAGGAGGAAATTATGACATTAGGAACTATCCTATACATTCTCCTTTTCTTTGTGAGTGTTTTCATTTCCATCATGTACTTGGAATTTGGTGCAATGGCACTGATGGGACTGATGGTGACGATACCGGTCTGCATGTTTCTTTTTCTGCTTGTTTTGCGAAAGAGAGTCAGCGTGTCAGTCGATTCAAAAAATCCGCTGGCAGAGAAAGATGCCATTGATAAGCCGGCGAGAGCAGCCATTACGCTGTCGGTAGAAAACAAAAGCCATCTGCTTCCGGTGACGAAAGGAATTGCCAAGGTTCGTTATGAAAATCCGTTTTCCGGCGATAAAGGGAAGATGAAAATCCGTTTTTCCGTGGATACCGGGAAAAAGAGAGACCGTAGAATCCCGGTTGTTATGGACAACTGTGGAAATGTTTCCATCACGGTAGAGAAGGTACGAATCTATGATTATTTGAATATATTTGCGTGGACAATCGGGAAACATTTTGAGACGCAGGATGTTCTCGTCCTGCCGCCGACGAAAGAGATGTATCTTGGAAAAGACAAATGGTACAACGAGACGAGTGCGGACAGTGACCGTTTTTCCACTTATAAAAAGGGAGATGATCCCTCTGAAATTTTTGACATCCGTGAGTATGCGGACGGAGATAAGATTCAGAGAATCCACTGGAAGCTAAGCAGTAAAACCGGTGATTTGATGGTGAAAGAGGGAAGCCTTCCTCTGATGAAAGAAATTCATATTTTTATTGATTTATGCGCGACCGGTACAAAGCAGGAAAGAAATGATAAAATCAACCGGTTGATTCAGGGTGTGTATTCCATTGCGATGTTTATGATTGAAAGTGGAATCCCACAGGCATATATTTGGTACGACAAGGTAAATGGTGTGATTCAGGAATATTCGGTAGAGCAGGAGGAAGAACTGTACTGGATGTTTCAGGAATTATTCCGCAGTAAAACAACGACCGAGGAGAGTGAGCTGATGGAAGCTTACGTCGACTGGGGCAAAGGCAGACTTTTAGAATCGGCACTGTATCTGACAGTGGCTGACCATGAATCCTTGGATTCCGGGAATCTGGTGCGCGACCGATTGGAAGTAATGGACTTACGAGGTGACGTAATTGAGGATCAGGAATAATAAACTGATTAATTTCATATTGGAATTCAGCCAGATTATGCTCGTATTTCTTGGTGTATATTCTGCGCTGATGTGTACGGCGTCGAGTCTGGATATGATTTATGACGGTAAATTGTGTTTACTCTTACTGTTTGCCGCCTCGATTGTATTTTATGGACTATTCACAGTGCTGGAGACATTCCGCAAGGGAAAACTTTACGGCTTAATCGGCATTACGATGTTCTTTTTGGCATTAGTGATTCGATTTAAGGGCGCACTGCTAAAGGGAATTGTGAGTGTGGCAAATAGTTTTTTGAAAGAATTTATGAACTATACCGGCACGAATGTATCTTTGTTGTCCTATGCGGATACGGAGAGTGCAAGCGCAAAGTTCTGTACGACGCTTTTGCTGATTTTGATTGGTGTGTATTTTGTAGCACTGATTAGTGCATTTTTCTACCGCAGAAGACGTTCTGTGGTCTTTTTGGCAGGTACGATACCGTTTGTTGTTCTGCCGCTTGTGGCGGGAAGAATCGGACGTTATTTATATTTTTTCACCTATTTGATTGTGGCGGTAACGATTATCGGAACGAGACATTTGCGAACCGATGCTACAGACCGAAGGATGCGTCAAAAACTGGCATTGATTTTGATGACAACCTGTTTGATTTGCGGTGGCATTTTTTATTTATTTATTCCGCCTTCGAGATACGACAGGAATGTGGATAAGTTGTCTCAGGCAAAGAACAGTCTGGTGGCACTTTCGACATGGGACGGTGAGGATATAATGACCTGGCTGAAAGCATACTTTAACGGGGATGCGATTTCCTATGGTAAAATCGGAAAGAAAAGCGAAGTCAGTTATACCGGTGAAACAATGCTGAAAATATCCGGAGACATCAATTCCGACCATGGACTTTATCTCAAAGGATATGTCGGTGATGTCTATGAGAATAACAAGTGGTCATCCATTCGCTCGGATGAAAACTTTAAAAAAGACTGGAAGGCGCTCGATGCGACCGGCGTCACAACAGAAAACTGGCATACGCAGTTAAGAAATGAACTGGGTGACGAGGAGCGGAGTGGCGAAGAAGAGGTTTGGAAGACCGGAACATTAAGAATTCGCAATCTTGCGTTTGGATATGGCAACTTTTTGGTGCCATGCCTTCCGGCCGGGGCATATAAGAGCCTTACAAACGGACGCTCAACGGTGGATAAACCGGGAATTGATTACTCGGTAGAATATTATTTGCGCTATCCTGCAATTTTGCGCACGGATGTTTTACTTGGTGAATCCCGTATGGCAGCAGCCGACTTTTGGAGTTCAAATGAGGTTGAGCGGAGGAATTTAAGTGATTTTGCAAAAAAATATTATTTGCAGATTCCGGATTCCATGAAATCGGTTTGCGAAGATTTTAAAAAAGATTGCAAATCTGCCGGTTTGACGAAGACGTCTGACATTATTCTTGAAGCAAAGAGTTATATTACAAA
>ENA-UOJO01003621-UOJO01003621.1-human-gut-metagenome-genome-assembly--contig:-P57-NODE-3621-length-14350-cov-9.353550_pt1 | contig 14350 bp, 18 predicted proteins | sample MGYA00242351_ERZ723898 | MGnify/ENA metagenome assembly ERZ723898 | reverse complement strand
AGTGCTAAAGTGCATGAACATTCATTGTATCAAGTACTGAATAGCTGAAAACAGGGTCATGCCCTACGGAGAGAACTACTGCCAGCTACAGCTCTTGTTTGTTTTGATTGTTACTGACCTTCCTTTGCTGCAGGGACTCTTTTCAGTGGACGCCTCCCCTGCTTTATCAGTTTGTCTTGGTGCTGATGTAGTGCACTTCACATTCCATCTGGTTTACGGGTTTCTTTCCCGGAACCTTGCCCGAATCCAGATAAACTCTGAATCCCGGCAAGGGTCTGGAATCGTAATGCTATCTTAATAAGTAGTACTTATGCTGCCTGTGGTATTGCCTGATCTGGTCTTACAATGCTCCCAACAGTTTCTTCGGATCATATTCTGAGTCTTTTGCGTCCTCTGTGACTGATTTTGGTCTCTCCGGTATGCTTGCCCGAACGGCAGGCTACTAATCCTAATCCGCTTAACTTCTGGATTTCCTTTACATTGTCAAATCTTGATATGTCCCCCATCTCTGCAAGTATCCCAGCCAGGATGTTTTCACCGATTCCTGATATTGCCAGAATGTTCTTTGCATATGAAGTGGTAAATATGTCAACAATATAACAATACAAATGATTAGACAAAATGCTCTGCATAAATGAGTTTGTAATTCTCTATTATTCTTCACACATATACCTCTAATAAAAAAGCATTACAGCATAAAGCCATAATGCATTTCACATTTGGGTTAATTTTGCAACTGGCAATCATGCTCTTTTGAGTTTAGACCCTAAGCTTTGCGTCACAGCTTTTCAACTGCTTTGCTCATATGTATTTAGTCTATTCATTTTAAATGATTTCCGGCAAAAGTTCAAGAAATTTCTTACTTCCCAGTATACCTTATTTTCCTATACAGCAAAAAGAGCCAGCCTTACGACTAACTCTGTGCTCCATTACTCTGCATACCCTTTTTCTAATTCCTCATTCAATTCTGCCTCAGATAACATACTGATGTCAACTGGTCTCGAAGATGGAATCTTTACTATGCTATCCTTTATCTGTTCGATCCACTGATCAATAACACTCTCTGGTGTCTCAAGATGGTCTTTACCCATGGAATCAAACCTGATCTGCATTTCGTGCATGAAATTCGCACCTTTGCATTTTTCTTTCATATCTTTTATAACATGTCCCGGCCAGCCCCCGTTTGTCATAAACGGAATCACTGTTTTCCCAGCAAAATCGTTTGTCGTCAAAAATGTAAGTACGGCAGGAGCCATCGTATACCACCATGTCGGCGTTCCAATTGCAATCACATCGTAGTCCGCAAGTTTCTGCGCAATCCTTTTTGTATTTCCGTTTGACCACGAATAATATGCCACTAACATTTTTTTCATCGTATTTTATCTCCCTGTTACTTTACTGTTCATCTACCGGCGGTACCATCTTAGCATAGCTTGCCAATAATTCCGGTGTACTTGTATAATATCTTTTGTTTTTATCCAGTCCTCTGATCTTATCCATTTCGGCATCTGTCAGCTTAAAATCAAATAAATCAAAATTGTCTTTGATATGCTCTGGGTTTTTAGAACCCGGAATTACAATATTTCCATCCTGAATATGCCAACGCAGAATAATTTGTGCAGTACTCTTCTGATATTTTTTGCCTAATTCTACAAGAGCTGCCTCTTCCAATAGTGCACTGTCACCATGTCCCAGTGGATACCATGCCTGAATTTTAATTTCTTCCTTCTCTAAGAACTCTTTTAATTCTTTCTCCTGAAAATACGGATGTACTTCTGTCTGTAATACTGCCGGTTTCACTTCACAGATATCAAGAATTTCCTGAACCTGTTCCTTCGTAAAATTAGAAAGACCGATTGCTTTTACCTTGCCTGCTTTATAGGCCTTTTCCATAAGTCGATAACCTGCCACATAATTTCCTGATGGCTGATGTATCAGAAGAAGATCGATATAATCTGTGTCAAGTCTTTCGAGCGTTTTCTCAATTGCATCTTCCTGCTCATAAAATGACGGCCAGATCTTTGTCTCTAGAAAAATATCCTCTCTTGCCAGTCCAGACTTTTTCATCGCACGTCCTACGGCTTTTTCATTTACATAAGCATTTGCTGTATCAATCAAACGATAGCCATCTTTCAGTGCTTCCAAAACTGCACTTTCTGCCTGATCAGGAGTTAAAAGAAATGTTCCAATTCCTGCCATTGGCATTTTAATACCATTATTTAATGTTGTATATTCCATGTTTTGTCTACCTCCATATTATCTTTGTAACTATCCATATTATATCCCATTTCAAGTTCTCTCAGAAGTCTCTATTTGTTTTTCAGCATTAACCTTTAGGTTACTATTTTTCTATCGACCAATCCGCAATTCCTTTCAACCACTCTCTTACATCATCCAGATCCGCGCCATGTATACGGTAACCATCCAGAACCGTTGCACCTTTTGCGGCTTTCTGTATGTAATCCATACTGACACTGATATCATTGTCCTGACTGGTACAAAATGGGACTACTGTCTTTCCCGACAGATCATAACTCTCCAGGAAACTTCCTACCGCCATCGGTGCATTAAACCACCAGATCGGATATCCAACATAAATTATGTCATACTGATCCAGATTATCCGGTTTCGCTGCCAGCTTTGGTCGAAGATTAAGGGTGTTCTCAAGCCAAGCCGTTGCAGCGGTTCCCATAAACGATTTTCTGTAATAATGATCTGTGTATATCTGATACATATCAGCACCCGTAACACTCTGTATCATACGTGCTGCTGCCTGCGTATCACTGCCTTCCATCTCTTTGTTTGAGTTCGGTGTTGCAGAAGAAACGGCATCAACTTCTCCCGGAATTTCGCCCTGTCTTGTAAAATATACAACCAGTGATTTAGTTCCATTGTCTCCTTTTATCACCTCACTGCCTGCATTTTTTATTTTTGCACCGGTAAACAGATAGATATAACACAAGACAAATAAAAGCAATATAACTGCAACTACCCGTATAACCACTTTATTTTTGACTTTCATCCAATAACCTCCTACTTCTTTATTTTTGATCCGCCAAACACCTGTGACATCGGCATCTGATCCAGCATTTCGTCAATTTCCTTCACTTCCTCTTTCGAAAGGATAATCTCAGATGCCTTCATATTCTCTTCCAGTCTCTGCTCCTTTCTGGTTCCCGGAATCGGCACGATATATGGCTTCTTTGCACTCATCCATGCAAGTGAGATCTGTGCCGGAGTAGCATTCTTATCCTCTGCAAGCTGTTTTATCCAGAGCATGAACTTTTCATTTTCTTTTAGTCCCTCTTCCGTAAACTGTGGCATTGCACTTCGGTAGTCTCCCGGCTTTTCAAATTCCGCATGAGAATGATACTCCGTTGTCAACAGTCCATTCGCAAGCGGAGAAAAAGCGACAAATCCAATTTCCAATTCTTCCAGTACAGGGAATAATTTTTCGTAGTCTCTGTACATCATGGAATACCGGTTCTGAATTGCAGTGATCGGACATACCTTATGTGCACGGCGAATCGTCTCTTCATTTGCCTCGGAAAGTCCCCAATGCGTAATTTTTCCCTGCTCGATCAGTTCTTTCATGGCGCCCGCAGTCTCTTCGATCGGCACGGTCGGATCGATACGGTGAATATAATATAAGTCCACATGATCCGTCTTCAGCCGCTGTAAAGAACCATCTATGGATGCTTTGATCGTCTCCGGTCTTCCGTCCGGGATCAATGGTTTATTTACGGTCGTTGCTGTCTCATCAAAACGAATACCACACTTGGATGCCAGCATAATTTTATTTCTGTATGGCTTTAATACCTCGCCGAGCAGTTTTTCGTTATGATGCGGATCATCTGCCGTACCGTATATCTCAGCCGTATCGAAAAATGTACAGCCACAATCCAATGCTTTTACCACCAGTTGTTCTGCCTCTTTCTGTGTGGAAACCGTTCCGTATGCATGGCTCATTCCCATGCATCCCAAACCTATCGCCGATACTTCAAGATCTTTTCCTAAAATTCTTTTTTCCATTTTTCAGTCTTCCCTTCATACAAAATCATTGTTTCATGTGCAAATCTTATACTTCCACCTGTATAATACAAGTATAGAAAAAAGAGACTCCCATAAGAAGTCTCTCTTTGTTAATCAGTTTTAACCCAAAGGTTTCGACCTTTATTTTAACTTTGCACCATCCTGAAATGCAGATCCCGCACGCTCTCCAAGTGCATAATAACCATGATGCACCGGATCGTAGGTGATCGGTGTAAATTTGTTAAGATCAATCTCTCCGTCCTCTCCGAGGATTTTTTCGTCCACCGAAACATTTTTGATCTCGCCGAGATATTTGTTTTCATCGATCACTTTTGTGAGAACACACTCCAATGTGAGCGGCAGTTCATTGATGACAGGTGCATTTACAAACGCGCTCTTCGTTGTCGTAAATCCAGCTTTTTCCATCTTGTCATCCACCGTATTGGCAGATACGATTCCGACGTAATCGCAGGCAACCAGATGCTCCACATCTGCCACGCTGACTGTAAATGCCTTGTTCTCCATAATGTTATCGGTTGTCTTATGTGAGGACAGATCAATGATGATCTCATTTGCACCGACAATGCCTCCCCAGGCTGCATTCATCGCATTTGGCTTTCCGTCCTTGTCGTATGTGCCGATGATCATAACCGGCTGCGGGTATAAAAATGGTTTTGCTCCAAAATCTTTTCTCATTGTCTTGATCTCCTTTGCTATTTTTAATTTCTATTTTACTACTTTTGAAACAGGTCTTCCAGCCAGTCCGCATAGTCTTTCACCCATCCGCCGTCGGAACCGAATCCATGCGGCCAGTATTCTCTTGAATAATCACTGATTCGTCCGGAACCGTAATGATAATTCTCCGGGAAATCGTCCGGTGTTGCGACCGTATCCGTAGAAGTTCCCTCTCTCAACTCATCCATATTCTGTGTATCCTTTTGCGTAGAATCGTTCTCTCCTGCATTCATTGCATCTTCAATTGCAGAAACTCCCCGATCCAGTTCACTCTGCCCTGCTTTGCCGCAGGATGCAAGTGTGCATCCCACCAGCAAAAGCATCATCACTAATTGTAACCGCTTCATTTTACTTTTCCAGAACTTTCTGATTGATATAGTCTGTAATTCTGCTGCTGTTGGTTGAGAACAGACCGTCATCTACCGTCGCATTCTTTGCATTGGATTTCACAAAAGTGACCGACTCCTCAAACTGCGAACGATCCATGGAAGCCGACTGTGATACCGGATAAATTGTTTTACCGGTAAAATCGTACTTCTCTAAGAATGTTCCGACTGTCATCGGTGCGGTATGCCACCAGATCGGGTAGCAGAGAACGATCTTATCGTACTGTGCGATCGACTTTGGCGCGTTCTTGATCGCAGGTCTTGCATTTGTATCTGCCTCTGTCTTTGCCTCGCCGTATGCGACCGTTGAATAGTCGCTGCTGTACGGTGTTGCACGCTCGATGCGATAGGAATCCGCACCGGTCTGTGCAATGATATCTTTTGCGATCCGCTCACTTGTTCCGCTCCATGAGAAATATGCAACTAAAATCCTGCTTCCGGAAGTCTGATTGTTCGCATTGTTCTGTTTCTTTTTCACCGTCACTTTGCATTTTAAACTCTTACCGGATACCTTTGCCGTAATCGTTGCTTTACCGGACTTTTTTGCTTTCACAGTTCCGTTTTTGTTTACCGTTGCCACCTTTTTGTTTGAAGATGTCCACTTTACATTCTTTGCATTACTTACGGAAAGTTTCCTGCTCTGTCCGACCGTAAGTGTCAGACTTGCGCGACTCAGTTTCGGGCTTTTGGAAGCCGCCTGTGTCTGGCTTACTCCAGCCATAAACTGTCCGATGATCAAAACAAACGCTAACACGATTCCGGTTATTCGTTTCCAATTTCTACGCATTTTTTGTCCTCCTTCTTCTTATCGAAAAACTGATACATTTTATAATCCAAGTCCATCGATCCATGCTCGAATATCATCCTCTGTCGCTCCGGAACGGAATCGCTCACCGGAGATCCAGTTTCCGGTTCCTGCCATCTCCTCCAGCAGATCACCACTCTGTCCGATTCCGGATGAAGTGGCTGTACAGAAAGTAACAACAGTCTTTCCCGTAAAATCATTGGCTTTCACAAAGCCGTCTACCGTCCATGCTGCAATGCCCCACCAGATCGGATATCCGATATATACGGTATCATACGAATCCCAGTCAGGAACTTCGGTCGATGTCAGTTCAACATCTCTTGAGCTTTCATCCTCATGCTCTCTTGAAACACGGCTGTCATCGTTGGTCCAGTCCAGGTCATCATCCGTGTAAGGCTCCTTCGGCTCGATCTCAAACAGATCTCCGCCGGTCACCTGAGCGATCGTCTCTGCAACATTCTTTGTATTTCCGGTTGCGGAATAATATACAACCAATGTTTTTCCATTCGAAGCCGCAGCCGTTGTATCATCTGCCACATTCGAATCGGACTCTGCTGTATTATTCGCATTTTTGTTATCATTGTTCGATGATGAAGAATTCTGATTTGTGCTTCCGCATCCGCTCATCAGACCAATTGCTGTCACACCTGCTAAAATAATTGAAAGTAATTTTTTTGATTTCATATTTTTTCTCCTTCCTGCTTTCTGATTACACAGATATTATAAAAAAACAAAATTCTGATTAGAAGTCTACATTAGTTCATCAGTTTTAACCCATTGGTTATAACTAAACCGTAAGCCGATCAATGGTTAAACAGCCATCCCATGATTGCTTTGTCCCGACAGAACAGATATCCGCCTCCGTGCTGATAGGTAACAGGACTTCCCGCAAAATAATCCGCCCCCTTGACATCAAGCACAAGCAGTTTATTGATCTGCTTTGTAGAAAGCCCCGCTTTTTCATACATGCCGTACAACTTTTTGTAAGCATTCTTAAACGGCGTTGAACCATAATACTCGTCGCTTTCTCCTATGACAAAGTAAACCGGTGTTTTTGCATCCACAACCGGCTGATATGCGCCGTCCCACTGGGAACTGCACATCAATGCCGCGGCATACAATTCCGGTTTCTTTCCCAAAACCTGCGAAAGCGTTTCTCCGCCGCCGGAATATCCATTGATATATACTTTCTTTTTATCAATGTTATAATGACTCAGAAAATATTCCGTCAGATCAATGGTCTGATCGGCTGAGGTCTCTCCCCAGTCATTCAACTGCGGTGCAAGAATGATCATCTTCGAATTGTAGTTTTGTGCCTCAAAACCAAAATCTTCCGTCTTAATGTTTTCCGCTACGCCTTGGAAATACAGTCCCTGATATCCCGGGAGTGTAATATAGAGCGCATATTTCTTCATACCGTCATATGACTTCGGGAAATACACATTATAATGGATATCCCCGTTTTCCTTGGAATGATATACATTATCCACAAGAAAATCCTTATAATACTCTGTTCCCGCCGTGATCAGCGTCGCTGCCGGCACTTTTTTCGATTTCTTCTTGGTTTTCTTCTTTTTTACCGTGGACTTTTTTGATGTTCTTTTATTCTCTGTAATGTTCTTCTTTGCGGTCGAATTCTGCTTTGCATTCACAGACACACCATAGGACGTCAGAAAAATGCCGCACAGAACTACCACCAGAACACTGATCCACAACTTACGCTTTCTTTTCATACTCATTTCCCTGCCTTTCGTAAAAACTTACCGATATAGTACGAAGTAAACGCGATCATCACCATAACCGCTACATAATCCCCTATAAAAAAGAAAACCGGTTCTGAAAAATCATAAAACGCAAAATGCATTTTCATAAAAAGATATTCCGAAAACTGTCGTTTTCCAAACGCATATAAGCCGTATCCGGCAGTCACCGCTGCCACAATCCTTGCGATCCATGCTCTCAATTTCGAAGGATGCGCAAATAGTCTGCCGCACATGACAACCACCATATTCCAGTGAATCCCCAAATGCATCGACATTACAACAAATCCCCAATATGCACAGAGAATATGTACAAGAACCGTCTGTTCCGATATTCCCGCAATTGTGACCGATGGGAAAATATGATTTGACAGCAGGATTCCGCTTACCATCGATCCGATCATCAAGACCAGCATCACAAGGACCAGTATGGTCTGCACCACCCGAAGCGGTGTATATCGGCCCCTTGTCATAGACGCAAGCCATCTTCGATTCAACACATGATGTACGATAAAAAGCAAAAACATCGCCATGCCGATCCATTCATGTGCCGTCTCGCCGAGTAAGCTGTACGGCATAAGCAAAAGAAGACTTACCGTCATGCACAGATCAATTCCAATCTTTACTATCAATTTTCGGTTCATTTGCACTACCTCATATTTTCTTTCCAGAATGCAACTGCATGATCGATCCAGCCTTCCGCAACCGTACCTTCACCAAGACCGAATCCATGGGAAAGCCCCCGAAACACTTCGATCTCGGCATTGGTGATCGCAGTCTTTGCACCCTCCTGCCCGCGGAAGAAAAACAATCCGGTATCCCTCTTGTCCGGATCAGCCTCCTTTTCTTCTTCACTATAGATATCGTAGAATATCTGCGCTCCGGAATCGACCTGATCCTTCATATAATTTACGATTTCAACGGTTTTTGAAACACTTACTTCGCTATACCACGGGAGAATCGAACTCACATCTTTGAGTTTCAGACTGCGATCAATATCGATATCAATGGGAAAGATCAATCTTCCATACCCTTGAAACGCTGTATCTTCCATAACATCCGTCACCTTGGATTCTGCTTTTTTTCATAAATTCATCCTTTTTTATATTTCTGCCTTCGGTACAAAGATAACAAAAATGAGACCTCACAAGAAGTCTCACTTTGTTATGCAGTATAAACGCAAAGGTTATCGCTGTCATTAAAATCAGTGAATAAAGTTCGTGAATACAAAGTCCGGAGCCTTTGGCATCTCAAGTCCCATCTTCAGTGCAACATTTTTGCAGTTGATCAGAAACGCCATGTTGTTGCCAAGGACACGCATAACCTGCATCCCCTCCAGATCCTGCTTCACTTCCTCAGGATTGGTTCCATGTACCATGTTCCAGTAACGGGATGTCACGATCGGCATCTCCATAAGTCCGAAATATTTATTCACCTGATCCCAGGTTGCAGTGGTGCCGGAACGTCTTGCCGATGTCACCACGGCCGCCGGTTTTAAGCGGAAACGCATTCCGCCGCTGTTGAGATCCGCATAAAATACACGATCCAGAAATGAAGTGATTGCACCGCTCGCACCACCCCAATGAACCGGCGTACCAAACACGAATCCATCGTAATCCCCGGCAATCGCAAGAAATTCATTGACCGTGTCATTGAACACACACTGTCCCTTTTCCCTACACTTAAAGCATGCGATACATCCGGAAAGCGGCTTGTTGCCGATCCAGAAGATATCTGTATCCACTCCGTTCTCATTGAGTGCTTTTGACACTTCGCATAATGCGGTATAAGTACAGCCCTCTTTATGAGGACTTCCGTTTACTAATAATACTTTCATAACATCTCCTTTTTACCAGTTCTTCTTTTCTTTTGCGCTGTCGTGATTGTTCTTTCTCTCCGCAACCATCTGTACAAACCACTCCACCATCTTCGGGTCCTGATGTGAGAAAAATGCGCTCTCTGCCTTATCCAGTTCAGCGATCGTCTTCATATCCTCATTGGTAAGCGTAAAGTCGAATACGTTGAAGTTCTCCTGCATTCTCTCAATATGTGTGGATTTCGGAATCACAACAACACCTCTTTGGATATGCCAGCGAAGCATAACCTGAGCAGGCGTTTTTCCGTATTTCTCTGCGATCTTCGCAATAACCGGATTGTCGAATGTGCCTCCTCTTCCCTCACCGAACGGAGCCCATGCTTCCAACTGGATATCGTACTTGTCAGCCCACTCCTTCATCTCTTTCTGCTGATTGAAGATGTGTGTCTCCACCTGATTGATCATCGGCTTAATACGGTTAAATGATGCGAAGTCGATCATTCTGTCTACATAGAAGTTGGAGATTCCGATTGCGCGGATCTTACCCTCCTCATACAGATCTTCAAGTGCATGATAGGCTCCGTATGCATCCCCGAATGGCTGGTGCAGAAGTACCAGATCCAGGTAGTTGGTCTGCAGCTTGCGCATAGACTCCTCAACCGATTTTTTTGCCTCTTCATATCCGTAATGCTCGATCCATACTTTGGTTGTCAGGAAGATTTTCTCTCTCGGAACACCGGATTTTACAATCGCATTTCCGACTTCTTCCTCATTAAAATAACTCTGCGCCGTATCGATTGCACGGTATCCAACTTTAAGCGCATCGAGTACGCATCTTTCACATTCTTCCTTTGTAACCTGATATACGCCGTATCCGAGGATCGGCATCTTAACTCCATTGTTCAATGTAACGTATTCCATTTGCAATTCCTCCTTCTTGAAACATCAGCCCATTTCATTTTATCTGTCCTTATTATAAAGAAAACGAGACCTGATAAGAAGTCTCGTTTTGTTATGCAGTATAAACCTTTAGGTTTGCGCTTATACACACATCCTTATTTGATCTGCCGGATAGCCTTTATCAATCGCTTGACCTTATCCGACGGGGTTTTCGAGTGAAGTATTCCAAACGGCATGGCGTAATCCCATTCCACCGGAATAATTTTGATCAACGGATGAACACTTTCCCAGCTTTTGAACGCAAGAAGAACCTCATTCTCATTCTCACACCGGTTAAACGCTTCCACATTATACAGATCAAAATCTACGATGTTGATTTCCGGATGATTCCTGATCATATCATCTCTTAACCGATCTCCGTAATAACTCCAGCCTCTTTGCATGAGCATGAAATTTTCTCCCGCCAGATCATCCAATGTAATCTTTTTCTTTTCCGCCAGCCTATGATGAATCGATACCGCTACACAAAACGGTTCTCTTGAGATCTCAGTGCCGTCGCATCCTCTGAGTTTTAACATTGTTTCATCAAATATCCCGGCTACAACATCGATATTCTGCCCCAGATTTGCCAATATCTCTCTTGCATTCTCCAAGGTATTTTCAAATGTGATCAGCTTAAATTTCATATCCGGATATAGATTCTGGATCTGTGGCCACAGATCCACAAATACCTGTGGCGGCGTCATCGGCGAGATTCCGACGCGGATCACATCGTCCGATACCTGCATTGCCTCTTTCGCCCGCTGCACCGACTCCTTACAATACCCGATGATATATTTTGCGTCATTGTAGATCGACTGTCCGGCTTCCGTTACCACAAGCCCTCTGTGCGTCCTGTCAAAAAGCTTCATACCAAGACTTGCCTCAAGCGAATTGATCTGTTTGATGACCGCCGGAGCCGATATATACAACTGTTCCGCTGCCTTGCTGAAACTTCCCGCCTCAACAACGCACAAAAACGTATCCAACTGCGGATTATACATCATGTCCGTTTCCTCCTACAATGAATTTAACACTCCCTGGATTCCGTCACGCTCGTAGATTCCCTTATAATAGGCAACTTCCTCCTCGATCAGCTGATCGATCACCTGCATGCCGAGAAGTTCCACCGGAGCTTTATCATCCGTCAAAATATAATCGCCTTTTCCATATGGAGTGCTATCCGCGTATACCGTCTCCATCATGTTTCTTAAATCAGCATTTGTGATCTGCTTTGTATTTGCCTGCAGATTCTCCATGATCGACGGATTGTTCGATGCAAAAAGCTCGCGGTTCGTCGTATTCGCCACATCAACCGTATACTCCGCGTCAAACACCTGACCGATCGTATCGGAGAGATACTGATTGATGTTGCCATCTCCGCTGCCGCGCATGTTCATATTTACGACCATCACGCCGTCCTCGTTCAGATGATCCTTAACCAGTGTAAAAAATTCAACGGATGACATCTGGAAAGGAATCGTGATATCCTGATAGGCATCCACCATGATCACATCGTATTTCTTATCCATCGCATTCAGATAAGCTCTGCCGTCATAGGTCGTGACCGGCACATCCTCGGAGAGTGAGAAATACTTGCGCGAAAGCTGCGTGATCTTCTCATCGATCTCCACACCTTCCACGTTCATATCCCCGAGATACTTCCGGCACTGTGTCGCATACGTTCCCGTTCCCATTCCAAGGATCAGCACATCCATATCCGATGGCTTCTTATCCGCCAGCATGAGCGGTGCCGCCATCGCGTAATCATAATACATGCCTGTCAGCCTGTCCTGCTTCATATAGACCGACTGCACACCAAAAAGCACGTTGGTCGACAGTCTTACCGACGTGTCATCTTCCGATACCTGCAGATAATTGTAGACCGATTCACCCTCATAGGTGAGATCCTTCTCCCAGAATGCAAACGAATCCGAGTAACCAAGACCGCAACACAGTGCAAAGATTACCACCGATACGATCACTTTCTTTTTGCCTGCGCGGACATTGACAAAATACACGATTGCCAGAACCAGTAGAATTCCCGAGAAGATCAGAAACGTGATAGACGTTCCAACCGCCGGAATCGTCACGAAGGTCGGCACAAACGTACCGATGATACTTCCGATCGTGTTGAATGCCCCGAGTGTACCGACTGTCTTACCGTTATCATCCAGACTGTCCACCGCATATTTTACAAGCGACGGTGTCACGGTTCCCAGTAAGAAAAGAGGAAATACAAAGATGACCATACATGCTGCAAACGCTGCAATGATCAAAAAATTATTGCTCACCGTAAAAATCAAAAGTGCCGAGATTCCGAGCACGATATATTTGCCCACCACCGGGATCAGAGCGATCCAGATCGCAGCGATCAGGATTCTCGTGTACAGGCGGTCCGGATTCGGCGACTTGTCCGCACTTCTTCCTCCGTAAATATTGCCGAGCGCCATCGCGATCATGATGGTTCCGATAATGATTGTCCAGACGATCTGCGACGAACTGAAATACGGTGCCAACAGACGGCTCGCTCCCAACTCTACCGCCATAACGGACATTCCCGCAAAAAACTCCGTCAGATACAAAAATAACTTATTCTTTAAAATTACGGTCTGTTTCATATTGCCTCCCTGCTTTAAGCTGTTACGTTTATATTACAACTTAAAGCAGGGTCCAAGTCAATACTTTTCTTTTCGAGACGTTTCTGGGCTTCTTTCTTCTCTTTGATGCGTTTTTGCTTATGCATCTCTAAGATCTTTTTCTCCCACGTATCTCTCTTGTCCTTGTCCAGCTTCGTTTTTTCGCGCGACTCATCCCCGTTATCGTCTTCCGTGATCGCCCAGCCGCTCACACTGCCATGTTTTCCCTCCTGTTATACTCTTACTGAATGTACAGATATTCGTATCATACACATTTGCGACACTTTCCTGCATCTGTGCCTTTTTTCGTGCTGCCTCCCGCTGCGCCTTCATCAGTTCCTTCATTCTCTTATGCCGCTTGATCCACCAGGAGTCTTCCTTCTTTTGTGACTTCTTCAGGCTCTCCGTATTCATTGGGATTCCATCCCCATGATGTTCCTCGATCAATGCACCAAATTTCTCTATGAGAAGACAGGATGTCTGAAACGGAAAATGCACCGAACGGTTTTCGATCGTATAGCCGAGTACCCATGCTTCATAAGAATCGTAATGCTATCTTAAGTAGTACTTATGCTGCCTGTGGTATTGCCTGAATGTTCTTTGCATATGGAATCTCATTGCATCTTTGGTTTAACTGGTTTTCTATATCTGAAAGCTGCTCATCAAGCTCGATAATCCGGCTGACGAACCACTTAACAGCCTGTCTGCCGGCATCCGCTCCATCCCTTGATCCCTACGCTTTTCCTTGCGTATTCCAGAATAGATGATGCATTGGCATAGCCTCGTCCACGAAGCTTCGCCTCATGCCATATCTGTTTCTTATCATTTGCAGCTGCAAGCTTAGTTCTCCAGTCTAACATGCTTTCAAAGCCCTCTGCCGTATTACTAAAGCAAAAAGCGGACTTACTGAGCTCTCTTCCTCTGGTATCAATTGCCCTCACATATGTCATCACTGACGAATGAAAGCTTATCGTTTTTGTCAAACTTACCTTTGGTTTCCAACTCATGCAAGTAGATGCTTTTAACTCTGCCTTAATAGCATCAGCTTTTGCAATAATCTCCTGCTTCCTCTATATTTATGTATTATTATAATACATTTTTTCATTCATAACATCTACCAACTTGACCTTGCAAATCCGCAATTTGAAATTACTTAAACTCAATAATGGAATGTTCTATCATTTTTGTAATTTATTTCTATACTCGCTTGGTGTCAATCTATATTTTTCTTTAAAAAC
>ENA-UOJO01003618-UOJO01003618.1-human-gut-metagenome-genome-assembly--contig:-P57-NODE-3618-length-14368-cov-11.307203_pt1 | contig 14368 bp, 19 predicted proteins | sample MGYA00242351_ERZ723898 | MGnify/ENA metagenome assembly ERZ723898 | reverse complement strand
TTTAATTTAAATATGTTAAATTTTTGCTATTTTTATAACATGTTATGACACTTATGACACTTGTTTCTAGTGGGTGCCCTCATACATTTAAGTGACGCAAGTGACATAAAAATCAATTATTCATTATTACTTTTATGTTGATTACAATATCTATGTGCTAATTGAGCATTTTCTTTAACTGTCAAGCCACCATTAGCATATGGTTTTATATGATCAACATGTGCATCGTCATAATTTAAGATTCTTTGTCCACATAACTTACATGTCGGATCCTCTTTAAATAATTCAGTTTTAATTGAATCAGGGAAGCATCTAGGATTAGGATTATCAACTTCTTGTTTCATGATATCAGCTAAGACACTTGACCACTTACTAAATCTATAATTAACAGTAGTTGTATTACTTGTTTCTTTTTCAATACTAGAAATAAAATCAGGATCATTCACCATTAAATCAAACATTCTATCTCTAATTTCATTTTGATGACGTATTAATGCTTCTTTTTCATATCTTGTAAATTCAAACATTTGAATATCGTATAATGCTAAATTTATTCTTGTTTTTGACCACTCATAATCATTTTTGCCTTCAACTTTTGTTAATCTTCTAAAGGCATTTTCTCCAAATATTGTATATACTTTATCAACAGTTTCTTTAAATAAATCTCTATATTCCTCTACTTTTTCAGTGCTCATATTTCTAAATTCTTTTATATGTTTATTGCAGAAAGTTTTCATACTTGGCTTATAGTTTAAATATGTTTTTTCTTTAAAAGCCAAAAATCTTAATATCATTCCTCTATAAACCATTCTGTTTTTAAAGTTTGGTTTATTAATCATTTTATTAAATTTATCATTTTCTTCTAATTCTTTTAAAAGATTCATATAACTTCCACGATATATAGTATTTCTTATTTCGTCCTCATTTAAAGGAGTTGAACCAGTATTCAATCTTTCAAAAATCTCAAATTTAATATCATCTGAAGATTCTTTTTTAATTACAATGGCTCTAATTGATGTATCAAGTATTTTTTCACGTTGAGAATCAGTTAAATCGTTCCATGACTTCTTATTTAAATCTGTCAAAACATTTAAGCTTGATAATTTAAATGGTTTATCATCATATAAAAATTTACCTTTTATAAATGAAATAATAGCTGTTAATCTTTGTTGTCCATCAATAACACTTAATGATCCATCCTCTTCTTCAGCAAAGTATACAACAGGTAGTGGAATACCTAATAACATAGATTCAATTAATCTACTTGCTACTGCTTGTTTCATAACAAATTTTCTTTGATAATCAGGTTGTAAAATCAATTTATTTCTTGTGTATTTTTCATATAATGATGAAACGGTCGGATCTTGTTTATCAGTTACAAGTCTTCTTTCTGATTCTTCACTATAAGAAGAATAATCATCATTACCTTCTATTTCATCATTTGAAACTAGATTTTCTTCAAAGTTTTCTAAAATTTCTTCCTTAGTCAATATTTTTTCTTCTTCCATAATACTCTCCTTATTATATATTTCATTTATTATTATAACATATAACTAGTGATTATAATGCCATATGCCTAATCTTCCTTTAACAAAAAAAGGATCAACAGGTACTATATTATCTAATATCCAAGCAAATCTACCAACTTTATATTCACCAGAAATATAATTTATATGGTCTTCCTTTTTTATTTTTTCTATGTATTCCTCAGTCATTTCTATACAATCAACTAAATTACACTTACATAAAACATATCCCGGTCTATAGCTATATTTATCTGCCAATTTGATAAATTCTTCACACTTATATCCATATTCAGTTTTTTTTATCCCCGCATGAATATATAATTCACCACGGTAATTCGTTCTCCAACTTCTAGTCTCAATTGTTTTAACCTTATTGCATATTAATGTAGCAAAAGGTTCTTTCAATGTTAGTATTCTCATAATTAATTTCCTTTCTATGATTAGTTAAATTTAAAAAAATATGATATAATTAAATAAGATTAAGGAGGAAGTGTGAGTATGGCAGTAAATATTGAAGATTTAAAATCATTATGTGATTTTAAAGATGGACATTATGAATCAAAAAAAGGACAAGATTATCTAGATGCTCTTGCTAGGATATTTCCTCTAGATAATATTAATGATAATCCTTTTACAATAAACGATATAAAACAGCAACCAGAATTAAGAGATTTTAGATTTCCAGGTTTAATTGACTATAAATATATATGTAAATTATCAGTTAGACCAATGATTATTACAACCGATAACAGAAGAATTAACGAGAAAATATTCCCAATTGAATTTGCTAGTCCAGAAGCAGAAAGAACATTTAATCAATCATTAGGTGTATCATATTTATTAACTTGCGTTATTGATGGAAAAGAACATATTATTAAAATAGGTAGTTCAAGAACAACATTTAAAAAACGTTTAGGTTCATATAATTGTGGAGTTGTTAATAACTGGAGAACTGCTTCGACAACTAATATTAAAATATTACAATCAATGGTTACAAATAGAATTAACTTAAATTTATATCTATTTGACTGCAGTCAAGATTTATATGTTATAGATTGGCATGGAGTAAGATCTGTACCATTTGCTACTCCAAAAGCACTTGCAGTTGAAGATATAATGATTAAACAGTTTATTGAACAATTTGGACATAAACCTTTAGCCAATGTTCAAGCAAGTGCTACAGAAGTAGATTAATAATTAATTAGACTGACTAATTTATCTATTTCGGTTTGTTCTATTTTTGTGAATTTTATATCACTATCAAAATTCATATGTCTCAAAACCATTATGTTATTAAAATTTCCATATCTGGTTAAATGAACAAGTAATTTAAAATGAGGTTGAGTAATTATTTTTAAATAATTATCAGCTTCATTTTTTGTGGTAAAATCTAAATATCCAACAGATTGTGTAACATTAACTTCATGCATAACAACTGGAACATAATATGTAGATAATGGTACAACAATTATCCATTTATCAAATATATCTTGTTTTTTACTAGCATATCTAGTCTTTCTCATAGTATGAATAGTTTTATATTTAAAAATATCATCTTGAACATCACTTAAAAACTTCTTTTGAGTAAAATTGTGTAGATCACATCTATAATCAAATTTATTTCTATCATCACCAACTATTTTTTTTTCTAATTTTAAAACAGTATTTGAAATATATAAAGGAATAAATTTTAAATCTTTAGGTATTGTAACATTTTCTTGAATATCTTTTAATAGAAAATTATTAACTACATACGTTTTGTTGTCAAAAACCCCCTTTTGCCAAACAATAATAGTAAATGATGATCCTATACCATTAAAATATTTTTTAACATCGTTATCAATAACTATAAATGAACCTTCACTTAATAATTTTTTTAATGTTGTATTATTACTATTATATGTCATCCAATTGTTAGGTGTAACATAACATAAATATCCTTTATCATTAAGTAAATCTATTGAATGTTCTATAAAATCATTTGAAAGACTTTGATTTTTATTTCCACCTCCAGAATATGGTGGATTAGCAACAATCAAATCATATTTTTCAGTCCATTCATCTTTAAGTTTAAAAAAATCTTCATGTGAAAAATGCTTTGGTTTTAATATTTTTTTGCAATTTTCTAATCTAATTGGATTTAATTCATTAAACCATATATTGTCAATATTTGTTTTTAGTTGACAATAAGCTCCAAAATTTCCATTTCCAGCACATGGTTCCAATACTCTAATATCTTTTCTGCTCCATAATTCATCTGGAACATAGTCAATCATTTTTTTTACACATATCATTGGAGTACAAATATCATCATTAGAATTATAATGATTTGTATCAAGATTAACAATTTCATCATAATATTTAATAATTCTTTCTTCACTTTGTTTACCTATATATTTGTATGGTGATTTATATTTATAAACTATATCAATATCTTCACCAAATAATGAAGATTGAACCACTTTCCTAGGTTTATTATCTTTACTCGCTTTGTCTAATTTATGTTTTGTCATTTTAAAGCCTCCTATTTTTCTTGCATCAAACTTTCATATTTAAGATCTATATTTTCTAAATCTTTATATATCAATTTGATTTCTTTCTTAACTTTTTCTGGAACAGTACCCAAAGAATCCAAATATTTGCATACCACATCAAAAGATTCTTTAATTTCTTGTCCGCCTCTTCTTTTTGCTTCTATTAAATAAGCACAATGTTCTATCTCTCTTCTATAATCTTGAATAATTTTATCATACTTTTCATAAGAAACAATAACATTCTCATCACCATATTTGATAATATCTTCAGAATAACCAACTAATCTACACATTTCTGCATAACCTAATCCTAGATACTTTTCAAATCCTTTTAGAGTAAAAACAGCAGGTCTCATTCTAATACCCTTTTCAATATTATTAATTTCTGTATGACTAATGTCACATAATTCAGCTAGTTTTCTTGCAGATAAGTGTTTATCTTTTCTAGCTTTTTTAATAAGATCTCCTAGAACAATTTCGTTTCTCCCCATTATCCTCACTATCCTTGTACTCCCATTATAACAGATTTTTTTAAATTTGTTAATATTTTTTTGGAAACTGGTTGACAAAATTAAATAATAGTAGTAATTTGTAATTATGGAAAGTGGTTTCCATTTTAAATTAAATTAATTGGAAAGCTGTTTTCAAAAGAAAGTGAGGTGAGAAAATGCCTAAATTAAAAGTTCACAGAGCATTTGATGAATTCTTATTACCTTAAGAGCTAAAGATTATCTAACAATGGTATTAACTAATAATATTACTCATGGTATAGAAATCAAAGAACACTGTACCGACTCTATGGATGATATTAAAGATACCCTACTCGAGTTAAGAATCAACAAATATATAAGGTATAACTCTGAACTAAATATTTTAGAAGCAAATGCTGTTCCATACACTAAATGGAATGAAGATGAAAATAAATTATAAAAAAAAGGAAGTGATAATGTATGACAGCATCAAAAACACTAATATTAATAGCAAAACAATGGTTTAATTTAAATGATTTAATGAAACTAGCAGGTGTTGGTAGAAATAATGCATTAGTTATTAAAAGCACTATAAAGAAAAAATTAGAAAGTGAAAACTATTATGTTCCAAATAATGCAGTACCAATGCAAGAAGTTGTTAAATACTTAAATATAGATATTCCATACTTAGAAGCTAGAGCAAATACTATGAAGGAGACATAAAAATATGAAGGCTTTTGAAGAACTAAAAGAAACCACAAAAATAGACATCATAATCGATGGGATAATGATGTCTAAAGTGTGTACTTATTAGTATCTAAACCTAAAGTTGGTAAGTCCTTATTTGCGTTACAGCTTTCCAATTCAATTGCCAACAAAAAAGCATTTTTAGATCATGAGATTCTAAAGCCTTCACCTGTCATATATATTACTACAGAATTGTCAGATAGTCAATTAATGGACAGGTGCAACCTACTAGGAATAAATTTTGAAAAGAATAAATTCTTTGTAATAGATAGAGATGAAAAGCAAAATATTAACTTTATGGATATTGAATATCAAGTTAAAGAATTTGCAGAAGAATTAAATGAAAAATATTAATTCTAGATATGTTAAAGGATATTGATTTCAGTATTTCTTATGATATTGACAGTTGTCAAGATATATCTCAAAAACTTATGCCTAAGATAAGATTAGAAACTATGCTGATAAGTATAATTTAACAATACTATTTGTTCATCATTTGAAAAAGTTAGATAAAACACCAGGCTCAACTGGATTTGATGCCATAGTAGATGAATAATTAGATTAAGTAAAAATAGTTTTGATGATAATACTATCAAAATGGAAATTATAAATAAAGGTTTTCATGATGAAGAAGAATATCTTCATAAAGATAAGAATCAAGTTTTTTCAATAGCAAAAGACAATGTTTTAGAAATAGCTGATTTTATAATAGTAACTTTTGTTAAATATGATATTAGAGAAAAGAAATTTGATTTTACGATTAGTGAAATTGTAAATAAAGCAAATCTGATGTGTACTCCTACTCAGTTAGGTAAGCTATTAAATACTCAAAAAGATTTGCTTGAACAAGAAGATCTTCATATAAGTAATTATAGAACTAACAAAGGTAGAATGTATCATATTGATTATGAAGAGCCTTCATTAGAAAATGAATAAACGTGGCACGTTTTGTTTCGAAGAAATGAAAGTGGCGATAGTGAATCATTTTCTTGTTTTAGAGAATTAATAAATTCGATAAAAAACTTGTTACACAAGTGAAGCCTTTGAATTCATTTCATTGGCTTATGACTTTGTACCAAGCATAAGGGATTTTTAAGGATCACCTTAAACTCACGGGCTGTGCCCTAGTGAGAATATGTCACACTTATAAATAAGATATGACAAATACTACGAAAGAGCTCAAAATGAATGTAGATTACCAAGTTGTAACAGTAAAGAATCAAATTAAATCAAAAGATATTGGTGGTCTAGATGTTAAACTGATGATAGAAAAGGCTCCGGAAATTATGATAAAGAACGTACTCAATTCAATATAGAATATGTAGAATTTGATGGACACTCTACTCTATCTAGTAACTAGTAAAGTATATGAAACTATCTATACTAAAAATATTAACTTTAATAAGGGTAATAATACAAATATATTAAATGGTTGTATTGTTACAAGTGAACCTGACTTTTTTAAAAAATTAGGACTGCCTATGAAAGATACTGGAAGAGTTTATGTAGAAGGTAATCATACAGGAGAATTTGTCTTTTGTCCTGATATTAAATCCAAAGAAGATATATCAGAAAAAAATGCTAAAATACTTTAACGAAAGTTATCGATTTTTGTCGAAATATGTTGGAAAAGAAAATGTAGTCTACTCTGTTATTCATTTGGATGAAGATACTCCACATATGCATTTTTATTTTACTCCAGTAGTAAATGAAGTTCATAGAAAAGTATTTGAAACAGATAGTAATGGTCATCAAATATTAAAATCCTATATAGGAAAATACGGAAAAAAACTTAATACCTATTCAAAAGAAAGATGAAAACGGTAAAAATTTATATTCAATAGAAAAAGGAAAATTTCTAAATTGTGATCAATTTTGGAAAGATAAAGGTTTTAAAACATCATTTGCTAAAATACAAGATGATTATAATAAATTTATAACCTCTGAAGGTTTTAATCTTGATAGAGGTCAAATTAGAGAAAATAAATATCATCAAACAAAAGCAGAAAAATATTTAGAAGACCTACACGAAGAAAACAAATTAATGGAACTTGAATTAAATAAGAATAAAGCCTTAAATAAAGTTAAAAAATCATATAAATCAAACAAAAATGAGAGCTTTCGCTCTCTTCAGGGGGGGGAAAACTAGACACAAATCTAGTTTTTCTTTTGTTTAAATCTAATATCAAAGTTAGGAAACGCTTTTATAACTCTCCTAGTAAGTTTACCCTTACTAAGAAGAATTTCCTTAACTTTAGCATTAATTTCTTCAGTACTATCTTTAAATACTACTTTACCAACATTCTTAATTTTACTAGTAACACTAAACGAAACAAAGAAATCAATAATAAATAATACCATCAAAATTGAAACAACACATTTTAATAGTATAGGATCTATCTTATTTAAAATATTTATTAAGAATGGATTAATTAAATAAACCATAACTAACCCCATAATACCAAATACTATTAAATTAGATAAACATATTCTCCCATTAATATTAAACTTTTTATTAGAATAATCCCACCATCTAGTTTTAAATATTTTTTCCATAATATAACTAGTCAAATATTCAAGTATTGAACAAACTATAACAGCCATACAGAAAAGTACAATTGGATCACTCTGGTACTTTGTTAAAAGAATAGTTATTAATATACCACCAGTACCATAAATAGGTACTACTGGTCCAATTAAGAAACCTCTATTAACAAATTTATGATCTTGAATTAGAAAAGCACTCACTTCAACTATCCACCCAATAAATGAATATATTAAAAATAATGCTATTAAAATAAATGTCTTATACATATAAATACCTCATTTTTTAATAAATTACTCTGTTCTAAGAGCTATTACTGGATCCTTTTTACTAGCCATATTTGCAGGTATAGCACCACCTATAAGTGTTAAAGTTGTACTAATAACTATTAAAAGTAAAGCATGTAATGGATCTAATATTGCAACATTACTCAAACCAGTTAAATCTTTTAAAATAATATTAACAGGAATTATCAATAATCTTGCAATTAATACACCAATTAAACCACTTAACACACCAACAATAAAAGTTTCAGCATTAAATACTCTACTAACATCTTTCTTTCTAGCACCTAAGCTCCTTAAAACACCAATTTCCTTAGTTCTCTCTAAAACACTTATATAAGTAATAATACCTATCATAATAGAACTAACAACTAAACTAACTGCACTAAAAGCAATCAACACTACTGTAATCGCATCCATTATTTTAGAACCAAAACTAATAAATGTACTAGCTAAATCATTATAAACAATTTTATTCTCATCATTTTTATCAATATTATATTTATCCAAATATTCTATAATTTTATCTTTACTCTCAAAATCTTTAGGATAAATATTTATCATAAATGGTTCATCCTTACTACCCAAATATAGTAACATATTCTCTTTACTATCACTATCTAACTTTTCTCCAGTAAAAACACTATTATCACTTTTACTTTGACTTAAAACAATATCACTATTACTATTAACACTAATAACTTTTTCAACTAAATCATTCTTATACAAAATAGAACCAATATTATTACTACTCATCATACTACTAGTATCAGTAATATTTCCTAAACTATTCATACTTGTTGCAATCTGTCCTAAATAATTATCTTCTTTATTTCTTACAATACCAACTATTTTTAAAGTAAGATTTTCTTTATTATAATAAACATCATCTAAGTTAGAATTAGGTATAAACATATTCATATATTTAGTATAATACTGATTATTAAAAACCAACTTAATTTCTTTACCTAAAACTTCTTTAAAATCAATTTTTTCTTTATCACTAAGTCCTAAAGCTTTTAATATCTTAGTATCCACCCTATTTTTAGAATCAACCACAAGTACTATATCAGTAATATCTTTAGGATAATCTCCATCTAATAAATCAAATGCTTCCATCATAAAATCTTCTTTATCAAGTTCTTTAGGAATAACACCCATATTTAATTCATTAGAGCTTACACTTTTAACATCTTCTCCATTTTTAACAAGTAGATTCAGATTTGTTGCTCTTGTAAAACTAATACCACTAATTAAAGAATCATCTAACTTTTCTATATATTCAATATATTCCTTAGTTATATTATTAGTATGTAACATATTATAAGAATTAATATCAAAAGAATAAATTACTTTATCTTTAGGATAATCTCCTTCACCTGGCATCATACTTCCCATCATTTCTTCCATTTGTTTTTCATCCATACTCATTGTACTCTTACTTATTGTTATAGGAAAATTACTAAGAGTATTCTTTTGATATATATCAACTTGTTTATCAAATCCATTACTTAAACTAAGTATAATGCTTATTCCAATAATACCAATACTAGAAGCAAAAGCAGTTAAAAATGTTCTACCCTTCTTAGTCCTAATATTATTAAAACTTAACTTTAAAGCTGTTAAAAAACTCATCTTAGTTTTCTTAATCTCTATATTATTTTTATCTTTATACTTTTCTTTAGGTAAACTATCACTTATAACTTCTCCATCTTTTACTTCAATAATTCTAGTTGCATACTTTTTAGCTAAATCCGGATTATGTGTTACCATAATAACTAATTTCTCTTTAGAAATCTCTTTAATAAGTTCCATTATTTGTTTACTAGTTTTAGTATCCAACGCTCCAGTAGGTTCATCAGCTAATATTACTTCCGGATCATTTACTATTGCTCTAGCAATAGCAACTCTTTGCATTTGCCCACCACTAAGTTGATTAGGTTTCTTATAAGCATGATCTTTAAGTCCCACCCTATCTAGTGCATTAAGTGCTTTTTCTTTTTTATTTTTTACTCCACTTAAAGTTAGACTCATTTCTACATTTTCTAATACAGATAAATGTCCAATCAAATTATAACTTTGAAATATAAAACCAACACAATTATTTCTATAAGCATCCCATAAATTATCATTAAATTTTTTAGTACTCATATTATTAATAATTAAATCTCCTGAGTCATATCTATCAAGTCCACCAATAATATTAAGAAGTGTAGTCTTACCACTTCCACTTGCACCCAATATACAAACAAACTCATTCCTATCAAAAGTAAGGCTAACACCCTTAAGAGCATGTTGTACAAATTCACCAGTCTTATAACTTTTTTTAATATTTTTTAACTCTAACATTTTTTATCTCCTTCCAACATATCATTAAATTTTACTAATCTATTATAAAAACCACTCAATACTTCATTATCAACATTTCCTAATATTTCTTTCTTCAAAATATTAAATTCATTAATTATTTTTTTAGAAAGAATAACACCACTCTTAGTTAAAGAAATACCTTTAATACTATTATTAACTAATTTCTTACATTTTAAACTAATCAAAACTTTAGTAGTCATTCCTTTATCAAAGTCAGCCATTTTAGTTAAATCTTTAAAACTAATTAAAGGATGTTCATTAATAATAAGTAGATAAATAACTTCAGTAACATTTACATTATATTCTTTTATTCTAGAATTAATTAATTTATATATCTTCTTCTTAATAGAACCAAATATTAAAAATAATTTATCCTCTTCACACATATCACACCTCTGTTGACTATTCAACAAAATAATAATACTACACTCATTTTCCATTGTCAAATATTTTTTAATTAAAAGTATAAATTATTTAAAAGATAAAAATCTCAAAACAAAAATAAATGACTTAAAAGCTAACATAAAAAATTTATTACTTACCATAAACTTCTAGGATACTCTCCTTCTTTAATCAACTCGTTAATTTTACTAACCAATAACTCTTTATCTTCTTTATAAGTAATTCCAAACCATTTACTAGTAGTTTCAAGTACTTTCACTTTAACCAAATCTTTACTTAAATACCTACTTACTTCTACTGGTATTAAATATTCAAGTGTCATAATATCATTAGTCTCTAAAAACTCTTTAAAATTACTTTCAATTAAATCAAATATTCTAGGAGTAAATCCAAACATATTCATAGACACTGGAGTACTATCATTTACTTTTACTTCTTCACAAGTAAATAAACTACTTGCTTCATACACTCCATCAGCAAACTCTATTTTACTTTCAACTATTTCATTTAAGTATCCATCACTTATATAACATACTCCTCTTTTAACACTACCATTACTTGATAAAGTTGCTCCTAGTTTATAACTTACTATTCCAAAATCATTTTTAGTATTTTTTAGAAACTCACTTAATTGTTTAAATGAATCATATCCGTAAAAATCATCTGCATTAATAATAGCAAAATTTTCCTTAACAACATTTTTACAACACAATATTGCATGTGCAGTTCCTAAAGGTTTAGTTCTTTCTTTAGGAATACTTATTGGTACATTTTCATTACTTTGAAAAACATATTCCACTTTAATCTTTTCTTCAATTCTCTTACCAATAGTTTCTTTAAAAATATCATAATTTTCTTTTTTAATAATAAATACAACTTTATTAAATCCACTTCTTATAGCATCATAAATTGAATAATCAATAATAAATTCTCCATTTGGTCCAACTGGTTCAATTTGCTTTAATCCACCAAATCTACTACCAATACCAGCAGCCATAATTACTAATGTCATATTTCACTACCCTTCATAATAATTGTACCAAAGAAATAACAGAAATACTATACATTTATTAATTAATACAAACAAAAAAGTCCAATATTGGACTTATATACTAATTGGAGGATCCGGCCGGAGTCGAACCGGCGCTCGCGGAGTTGCAGTCCGATGCCTTAGCCTCTTGGCTACGGATCCAACACAAAGTAATTATATTATATCAAACAATATGTGTTTTTTAAAGAGAAAATTACACTTTTTTATACAAATTGATATAATTCATGTACATTTAGACATAATTAATATAAAAAATATATAGATTTATTAATAAACACAAAATAAAAATTACCACCTAATTAAGTTAGTAATTTTTATTCAATATAATTAATACAAATTTATCAAAAATTGATTATTTCTTACTATTAATATCAAATCTATAGAAGAACTATTAGTAATTTCTCTAGGTACTTCTATATAAACATTATTAGTATTAATATCAAGTGAAATAACATTAATAACAGGATTTTTAACATATCCATCTATATTATAACTAATATTTCCAAAATACTTTATAAAATCACTATTAGTTTTAAGATATTTATTAATATACAAACTCTCATCTATCTTCTTATCCAAAGTAAGTTTCAAAATAGTCCTATCATTTTTAGCCATTACATCAGGTTTAATAATTTTTTTACCATCATAAGTTTTACCATTAACTGTATACTTATAATTTTCTACAAAACTATCATTAATCTCATAAGAAAGTACACTTACTTCACTATTCTTTAAAGTAGTATTTTTTAAACTAATAACATCATTCATCTGATAAACATTAACTTCTTTATCAAGAAATAACTCTTTAACATCCAAATTAACTTCTTTATACTTACTAGCTATATCTCCATTAATAATACTAACATCTTGAAGTAATCTAAATTTAGCATTATTAAAAGTTAAATTACTAGGTATTTCAAAAACAACTATATACTCATAACTATGTCCTGCTAACAAAACTGTATTTTTAGTAAAATTTTCTCCCAAATCAACTAAGAAATTTCCCTTACTATAAACTGGATTATATATTTTATCATCAAGAACTAATCTTATTTTTTCCACATCCACACTAGTCTTTAAAGAGTTAGTATTTTCCATATTCACTTTAACAACTACATATCTTTTATTCTTTAAAATATTATTACCACCATAGTCTATATCAGTAACATAAGAAGCATCTACTTTAAAAACTATACCATCTACACTAAACGTAGTATTTTCTTTATAAGTTTTATTAAACACCGATACTCTTAAATAAACAAGAAAGAAGACAACTAATGATAGTACACCACATATAGTACCAAAGAAGAATTTATTTTCTAAAACATAATATTTAAATTCTCTTAACATTTTTCTAACAGTTCTTTTATATTTATAAGCATTACTTCCTAAAGTAACTTCTATTTCTTCTTGATCTTCTTCTGCTATATCAAGTTCTTCTAAGTCTTTTTTAAAATCAAACTTTTTTATATCAAAACCTACCGCACGAATTACATGAAAAGCCAAAAGTATATACTGAGGAACACATGCTATAATTATAATATCCCTATAAGCCCTTATACCCCTTACATTAATTTGATTTAAACTAATATTACTAAATACATTAAAATATACTATAAAAAGAATAAATAAAACAAAATAAAATCCAATAGTAAATATATATAACTTTCTACTTTTGTTCTTCCATTTCATTAATAAATACACAAAAGCACTTATCACAATAATAAGAATAATAGAAATAAACATATAAAAATTAATATATGACCCACTATTTAATGTATAATAACCATTCTTAACATACTCATTAAAAAAACTAACAATACTACTAGTTTTACTAATTAAAAATACCATTAATAAAGATAAAATAACATGTATTAATCTAAAGTGCTTTATCATAAAAGCATAAGGTTTTTTAATAATCACACTACCCAACTCCTATTCTAATAATATTATAAAATAAAAGGAAGTAAATTTCAAGATTACTCCCTATAAAAAATCATCTGACCTGGTAATAAATATATAGTTTTATTTTGCTTAACAATATCACTTTCATTTGCACCAAACACCTTAGAAACTAAGTTCAATGTATCATCATCCTTAGTAATATAATATTGTATACCCTTTTTAGGTATAATAAGTGTTTGATTAGGATAAATATATTCTTCTACCTTTAAACCATTTAACTCACTAACCAATTTAGGATTAACATTAAACTTTTTACTTATACTATAAAGAGTATCTCCCTTATTAACAGTATAATAAGTATAATACTCTGTATCCATTACCTTTCTAAATTCTTCCATTAAATCACCTATACTAATATATGAAAAAAAACTAATTATGTTAATTAACAAACTAGTTTCTTTACTTATTATAAACAAAAACATTACTATTTTTATTAAAATTAAATTCAAATTAATGTCCTAAATAATTTATCTT
>ENA-UOJO01003617-UOJO01003617.1-human-gut-metagenome-genome-assembly--contig:-P57-NODE-3617-length-14380-cov-6.190017_pt1 | contig 14380 bp, 16 predicted proteins | sample MGYA00242351_ERZ723898 | MGnify/ENA metagenome assembly ERZ723898 | reverse complement strand
TATTATTTTTAATGAATTATAGCCATTTTTAACTGTTATTTTTGCTTATGAATCTTTTACTATTAATACATTACTATGATACAATATTATATAATATATATAAATAATTTAAGGAGACATTTATGAATTTTCACGATACCATAATAGTTGGGGCAGGTGCTTCTGGTCTTATAGCTTCTATCATTTCAAAAGATTTAGGTTGTGATGTTGCTATACTAGAAGGAACTTCCCGAATAGGTAATAAAATATTAACAACAGGAAACGGTAGATGCAATATTTCTAATTCAAAAATTTCATCACCCTTTAATACATATCAAAGCAGCAATAAAAATTTTTATTGTAGCACATTAAGTAATTTTTCAGTTGAAGATACTAAAAATTTTTTCTTTTCACTTGGACTTCCTATAATAGAACTTGAAAATCAAAAATTATTTCCAAAGTCATTACAAGCATCATCAGTTGTAGATATTTTAAAAATTTCTATAGAAGAAAAAGGAATTCCTGTTTACTTTAATAATAAGGTAAAACATATTACAAAAAAGAAAAATAAATTTACACTGCAAACTGACTCTGAAAATTTTTGTTGTAATAAACTTATATTAGCTTGTGGTGGAAAATCCGCTGTAAAAACAGGTTCAGATGGATCTGGATACAAACTGGCTAAAGAATTAGGTCATAATATTATTCCTACAGTTCCTGGTATAGTACAATTAAAACTTAACTATCCATATTTGAAAGCATTATCTGGTATAAAATTATATGGCTAAGCTTCAATTATTATAAATTTAAAAATTGTTAAAGATGATTCTGGAGAAATACTATTTACCGACTATGGTATATCTGGCCCTCCTATTCTTCAATTATCTGCCATTGCTTCAAGAGCCCTATATAATAAGCAAGATGTGAAAATCAAAATTGATATTATGCCTGATTTGACTCAAAATGAAGTGGATGATTTCATTTTAGGCCATTTAGCTATGTTTCCTAACAGAAGTATCTTAGATTGTCTAATAGGCGTAATAAACAAAAAACTTATTCCAACACTACTTAAGGATATTGGAATTTATAATATTCATATGCCTTCAGATGAATTACCTTGGAGCCAAAAAAATGCCTTATGCCAAAGACTTAAATCATGGATTTTTGATTGCACTGATACAAATGGATTTAATAATGCTCAACTTACAGTAGGCGGAATTGATACTTCAGAAGTAAATCCAAAATCACTACAATCAAACCTTATAAATAATTTATACTTTTGTGGAGAAATACTTGATGTAAATGGTGATTGTGGCGGTTTCAATCTTCAATGGGCTTGGAGTTCAGGATATATAGTTGGAAATTCTGTTGCAAAATTATAAATAAGAGAAACAAAACTAAGCATATTGCCTAGTTTTGTCTCTCTTATTTTTTCCAATCAATTTCAATTTTAGTAAGTACCTTACCTTCTTTAGATTTTATAACATGAACAGTTGTTATTTTATCATCTTCTTTAATAATTTGTGCCGAAACATGAACACTTTCTCCATAAACAGTTTCCTTTTCAAAGGTTACCTTTATTGAATTAAGTTCATAATCTTGAATTATTTCAATTGGTACAGATTCTATAGCCCATTCCATATACTTAACATTATTTACATGTCCATTAGAATCAATATCACTATATCTTATATTAAATTCTTTAAAATAATCTTCGTTTGTAAGATCTCTAGCTTCATCCATTTCAACTTTTTTAGGCAATTGAACTCCCTTGCTATACAATTCAATCTTGTCTTGAGATATTCTCGCAGCCCTTCTTTTCTTTATATCTATAAGGAAAAATAGTGCTGTAGCTTCTACTAATATATTTCCCTCTTCATCTGTAATTTCATATCCTCTATATGCATAGAATCTATTAAAACCTGTTGCAGCTGTAGTTACTGTAACGACATCCCTATACTTAGGATATTTATTAACTTTTATATCATATTTAAAAAACACCCATGCAAAATTTTGCTCTGTTAAACAATCTATAGTTTCTCCTAATGATTCAGATTGCGAATTTCCAACATCACATAAAAAATTAACTATAGAAGCTAATTTGCACTTAAGATTACAATCAACATCATAATAATTTATTTCATACTTTTTACTAAAACTAATTTCCTTATTAACCATAACTTCACTCCTCTACATATATATTTTATCATAAATAAAACTAATATTAATAAAAATTTATATAAAAAAAGCACCCTCTAAAATAGGGTACTTTTCATCAAAAAAACTATTTATTTAATGCTTCTAATAATTTTTCTAAATCAATTCCATGTACTTGTGAAGCTTCTTCTATTGTTTCTGCTTGAGCTGATGGGCATCCAACACATCCCATTCCAAATTCCATTAATATAGCAGCTTTTGTAGCGTCTTTATTAACTACTTCACCAATTGTCATATCTTTAGTAATCATAAATTTTACCTCCTAAATTTCTGATATTTTTATAGTTTGATCTCTTTTTGGTCCAACAGATACAAATGCTATTTTTGTGTCTGTAAATTTAGATATTAAATCTAAATATTTCTTTGCATTTTCAGGTAATTCATCATAGCTTCTTGCATTTGCTACTGATGCATCCCATCCATCAAATTCTTCATAGACTGGTTCACATTTAGCTAAATCTTCTAGGCTTGCAGGGAAATAATCTATAATTTCTCCGTTAAACTTGTAACCTACACATACCTTTATTTTATCAAGACCAGCAAGAGTATCTATTTTAGTTACAGCAAGTGATGTCAAACCACAAACTCTTGCTGTAGTTTTTAATATAACTAAATCTAGCCATCCACATCTTCTTGATCTTCCTGTTGTAACACCATACTCATGACCATTTTCTCTAATCCAATCTCCTGTTTCATCAAGTAATTCTGTAGGGAATGGGCCTTTTCCAACTCTTGTTGTATATGCCTTACATATACCAATAGCATTAGTTATCATATTAGGTCCTATTCCAACACCATTACTAACTCCACCAGCAATTGTATTAGATGAAGTAACATATGGATATGTTCCATAGTCTATATCAAGTAGCATTCCCTGAGCACCTTCAAATAATACATTTTTATCTGCTTTTATTGAATCGAATACTTTTACTGATGTATCTTTAACAAAAGGTCTAATTTTCTTAGCATATTCTTTATAGTCCTTTAATATTTTTTCTACATCTAAAGCTTCTCCACCTAAAACTTTTGTAATATATGCATTTTTAGCTTCAATGTTTTGTCTTAATTTTTCTTCAAAAACATTTTCGTGAAGTAAATCACAAATTCTAATTCCTGATCTTTCTATCTTATCTGTATAGCATGGTCCTATTCCTTTACCTGTAGTACCAATGTCATTTTTTCCTCTAGCTTTTTCTTTTAATTTATCTAATACTTTATGATATGGCATAATTAAATGTGCTCTATCACTTATTATAAGTTTTTCTGGTGTAACACTAACTCCAAGTCCTTGTAAATAATCTATTTCCTCAAATAAAGCTTGTGGATCTACTACAACACCATTTCCAATTACATTTAACTTTTCATCATATAATATACCAGAAGGTATTAAATGAAGCTTATATTGTTTGTCTCCAACTTCTACAGTATGACCTGCATTATTACCTCCTTGGAATCTAACAACAACATCTGCTTCTTCTGCAAGATAATCTGTCATTTTTCCTTTTCCTTCATCGCCCCATTGAGCTCCTAAAACAATAAATGCTGACATATCTTATCCTCCTTATGTATTCTCCATATTTCATAGTAGCAAAGTAATTCATATAAATCAACCTTAACACGAATATTTTTTTGCAAATTAATAAAATAATTCGTATAATAATTGTATTACTAATTATCTAAGGAGTGTTTTTATGAACATATATGAAGAATCATTAAAATTCCATGAAGACTTAAAAGGTAAACTAGAAATAAAATCAAGAGCTACTATAAAAAATTCAAAAGATTTAAGCCTTGCATATACTCCAGGTGTAGCAGAGCCTTGTAGAGAAATACATAAAGATCCTTCAAAAGCCTACATTTATACAAGAAAATGGAATACAGTTGCTGTAATATCAGATGGAACAGCTGTTCTTGGTCTTGGAGATATTGGACCACTTGCTTCTTTACCTGTTATGGAAGGTAAAGCTGTTTTATTTAAAGAATTTGCTGATGTTGATGCATTTCCATTAGTAGTTGACACAAAAGATGTAGACGAAATAGTAGATACTATAGCAAGAATTTCTCCATCACTTGGTGGAATAAACTTAGAAGATATTTCTGCGCCAAGATGTTTCGAAGTAGAAAGAAGATTAAAAGAAAGATTAGATATACCAGTATTTCATGATGATCAACATGGTACTGCTGTTGTTGTTTTGTCTGGAATAATAAATGCACTTAAAGTTGTAAAAAAAGAGTTAAAGAATTTAAAAATAGTTATAAATGGTTCTGGTTCTGCTGGAACAGCCATTTGCAAATTACTTTTAGCTTCAGGAGTTAAAAATATAGTAATGTGTGATATTAATGGCGTAATTCATGAAGGTGGTCAATTACCTAATGATAATTTAAAAGAACTTGCAAAGATAACCAATCCTAATAAAGAAACTGGTCTTTTAAAAGATGCTATAAAAGGTGCTGATGTGTTTATAGGAGTATCTGCTCCAAATATTGTTTCAAAAGAAATGGTAGCTTCAATGAACAAAGATGCAATTCTTTTTGCAATGGCAAATCCAACTCCAGAAATATTCCCAGAAGATGCATTAGAAGCAGGAGCTAAAGTTGTAGGAACAGGTCGTTCTGACTATCCTAATCAAATAAATAATGTTTTAGCCTTTCCTGGAATTTTTAGAGGCGCACTTGATTGCAGAGCATCTGAAATAAATGAAGAAATGAAAGTAGCAGCAGCTTATGCAATAGCAAATTCTATTGATGATAAAGATATTACATCTGAAAATATAATTCCAAAGGCATTTGATTTAAATGTTCAAAAAAATGTTGCAAAAGCTGTTAAAGAAGCTGCAATAAAAAGTGGTGTTAATAGAATCTAATAACTATAAAAAAACATTTTCGAGATAAAACTCGAAAATGTTTTTTTATTATTCCATAGCTTTTGATTTTTCAGCACACTTAACAACAGCTTCTATCGCTGCATTTCTAAATCCTTCCTTTTCAAGAGCTAATACTGCATCTATTGTTGTTCCTGCAGGAGAACAAACCATATCTTTAAGTTCTGCTGGATGCTTTCCTGTATCTAAAACCATCTTAGCTGATCCAAGAACACTTTGAGCTGCCATAGTGTATGCTTTTGCTCTTGTAATGCCAAGCTTAACAGCTGCATCAGCCATAGCTTCTATAAATACAAATACATATGCTGGTGAAGAACCACAAAGAGCAGTAAATGCATGAAAATCCTTTTCTGCTAATTCTACACATTCACCAAAACTATTAAATATGTTTTTTACATATTCAAATTGCTCAGAAGTAACATTTTCATTTGGGCAAACAGCAGACATAGCTTCTCCAACAAGTGCAGGAGTATTAGGCATTGTTCTTACAATCTTATACCCTTCTCCAAGCCAGTATTCCATATTTTTTATAGTTATACCAGCAGCTATTGTTATAATAAGTTTATCAGTTTTTAATTCTTCTTTTATTTCTTCAATTACATCCTTATACATATATGGCTTTATTGCAAGAATTATAACATCTGATTTTTTAGCTACTTCTTTATTATCTAATGTGACTTCCACATTAAATTGTTCTTTAACCTTTTTTAATGAAGATTCTGTATGAGTTGATACTATAATGTCTTCAGCATTCTTAAATCCTGATTTAATTAAGCCACCTACCATAGCACTACCCATATTTCCGCAACCTATAAATCCTATTTTTTCACTCATTTCTTATTCCCCCAATTTATTAACATTAATTAATCATATTGTACTACATCGAGATTTCCAAATTTACTTAACGCACCAATAAATGCCATCTTAACTGTTCCCACTGGGCCATTTCTTTGCTTAGCCAATATACATTCTGCTATATTTTTATCTTCAGTTTCTTTATTGTAATATTCATCTCTATATAAGAACATAACAATATCAGCATCTTGTTCTATTGATCCAGATTCTCTAAGATCTGAAAGCATAGGCCTATGATCAGCTCTTTGCTCTGGAGCACGAGAAAGCTGTGATAGAGCAATTACAGGGCATTCCATTTCTTTTGCTAATGCCTTAATAGATCTTGATATTTCAGAAACTTCCTGTTGTCTACTTTCTGAATTACTTCCAGACATTAATTGAAGATAGTCAATAAGTATTAAATCAATACCATATTCCATCTTTATTCTTCTGCATTTAGACCTCATTTCCATTACTGTAACTCCAGCAGTATCATCTATATATATCTTAGCTTTAGATAATGGTCCTGTTGCTCTAGCTATATTTTCCCAATCCTTATCTTCCAATGCACCTGTTCTAAGTTTTAACATATCAACATTAGCTTCTGAACATAGAAGCTTATATGCAAGCTGCTCCTTTGACATTTCAAGAGAAAATATAACAACACTTTTTCCTTCTCTAAGAGCAGCATGCTCTGCAATATTTAATGCAAAGGTAGTTTTTCCCATAGAAGGTCTTGCTGCAATAAGAACCATATCACCTTTTTGAAATCCAGAAGTTTTAGCATCTAAATCAGTTATTCCAGATCCTATTCCTGTTATCTCACCTTTATTATTGTAAAGTCTTTCAATTTCTAAGAAACCTCTCTCAAGAACATCCTTTAATGGCTCAAAATCATTATTAGTCCTATTTTCAGATATATCAAATATCTTTTTTTCTGCTGAATCAAGCACGTCCTGTACTTCAGTTTGTTTGTTATAACTGTCTTCTATTATTTTTGTTGAAGCTTTAATAAGTTTTCTAAGTATCGATTTCTGTTCTACTATTTCTATGTATGATGATAAATTTGCTGTAGTAAGAACTGAAGAGCTTACTTCTGTAATATAAGCAACCCCTCCAGCTTTTTCTAACATATCAGTTGACTTTAAATATTCTAAAAGTGTTACAAGATCTACAGCCATATCATTTTTAAACATTTCAAATATAGCTCTATAAATAATCTTGTGACCATCCCTATAGAAATCCTCTTCTTTTAATTTTTCTGCCACCTTCACTATAGCATTTTTATCTATAATCATAGCACCTATTATAGATTGTTCTGCTTCAATGCTATGTGGCAAACTTCTCATTGCTGAAGCATCCAATTAAATAACCACCTTTCTATTCAAATAAAATAGTTATTAATTCTTCGATATTTTCAACTGTTTTTACCTCTATATCAGTTAAATTTTCAGGTATATCTTTTTCGTTATCTTTAGGAATTAACACAAGCTTTATTCCTTTTCTTCTAGCTCCATATATCTTTTCAAAAATTCCACCTACTGGTTTAACCTTTCCTCTTAAAGATATCTCTCCTGTTACTGCTGCATCTTGCCTAATTGGTTTATTTAATAATGCACTCATTATACATAAAGTTATTGCAGCCCCTGCCGAAGGACCATCTATATTACCGCCACCAATTACATTAACATGAATATCATAGTCTTTTATATCTTTATCTGTAATTTTTCTTATAACTGATGCTGCATTATACACTGAATCCTTAGCCATTGAACCAGCTGTATCATTAAATCTTACAGTTCCATTGCCTTTTTTCTTTGCAGGAAATACTGCTGCTTCTATTTCTATAGTAGATCCTAAAAATCCACTTACACCTAAGCCATATATATGACCTATTTCCTTTTTACCATCATTATCTAAAAATTCATAAGGAGTATACCTTCCTATTGATACAACTTGTTCTACATCCTTAAGTTTTATGGTTACATTTTTTGATGATTCCATATCTTTATTGCTGTATAAATTAAATCCATATGCATCAGTTAATATATTAACAGCTTTTCTACCTTCAATTGTAAATTGACTTATATATTCAGCCACGCCCTCTTCAAGCTTTACATTTAGCTTTTCAGCTGCATTAATTACAATCTTTTGTATGTCATTAACTGATAATGGCTCAAAATATACTTCTGTACATCTAGACCTTAATGCTGGATTTATATCTTTAGGTTCTTTGGTTGTAGCACCTATTAATACAAAATCAGCAGGAGCTCCCTTATCAAATAAATATTTTATATATTTAGGTATGTTTTCATCATCTGGATCATAATATGATGATGAAAACTCAACTCTTTTGTCTTCTAGTACTTTAAGTAACTTATTTTGAAGAATAGTATCAAGTTCGCCAATTTCATCAATAAATAGTATTCCTCCATGAGCTTCTGTTACTAATCCTGGTTTTGGTTCTGGCACTCCCATTTCAGCTAAATCCCTTTTACTTCCTTGATAAATTGGATCATGAACTGAACCTAAAAGTGGATTGGTAATTTCTCTTGGATCCCAACGTAGTGTAGTTCCATCTACCTCAACAAATTTAGAAGTTTCATCAAAAGGAGTAAATTTAAGTTTTCTTGACTCTTCTAAAGCTATTCTAGCAGCTGTAGTTTTACCAACTCCAGGTGGACCATATAAAATTATATGTTGTGGATATGGAGATGATAATTTTGATAATAGGGACTTAATAGCTCTTTCCTGCCCCACTATTTCATCTAAAGATTCGGGTCTTATAAAGCTCATAATGTTTTTACTTGTAACCTTATTATCTAACTTTACAAGTTCATTATATTTCTTTTTAGTCTTTTTATTTTCACTACCCTTTTGTTTCTTTATTACAGAAAGTCTTACTTCATCTATATATTTTTCTTGTTTTTCTACTATAGATTGCTCTACTTTTGCTTCTATATCATTTTGTACATATCTACGTGCCAATTCATCAGCTATATAGTCTATTGTATTTTCTAATACACTATCTATTTCTTCCTCTTTAGGTACTGTCTTTATGCCTTTACCATCAGATGCAATCATATTAAGTGCATATACTTTTTCACACATATTTTTAGACTTAATATATTTTTGTAATTTAAATTTTACCGTTCTTGCACGTATAGCACCTTGATCCAATATATTCTCCATTATTTCATACAATACATTGATTTGTGCCTCTATTGTTAAATCTCCATTTAAAACATCTTGCAAGAAGTCCATTTCCTCATGAAATTTCAACAAATATTCCTCCTCTACTCAGAAACAACAAACACCTTCATCTTTGTTGATACTTCTGGATATAATTTAACTTCTATCTCATAGCCTCCAGCCACTTTTATTGTGTCCATAACTATTTTCTTTTTATCTATTTCAACTCCATATTCTTTTTTTATTAATGCAGCTACATCTTTGCTTGTAATAGCTCCAAAAAGTTTTCCACCTTCACCTGTTTTTGAAGTAATTTTTATTTCTTTTCCTTTTAATTCTTTAGCAAGCTTTTGTGCAGCTTCCATTTCTTCTAATTTCTTTTTTCTTTCATTTGCTATTTTATTATTTAAAATATGAAGATTTGCATCAGTTGCTTCTTCTGCTAATTTTCTAGGAAACAAGAAATTTCTAGCATATCCATCTGACGCATTAATTACCTCTCCCTTTTTTCCTATCTTTTTAACATCTTGTAATAAAATTACCTTCATAGTCATTCACCTATCCTTATATATTTTTTTATAGCTTCTTTTAATTGTACTATAACTTCATCTATTGTGCTATCATATACTTTTGCTCCGGCGATATTCATATGTCCTCCTCCACCCAAAGCTTCTAAGACTACCTGAACATTAATATCACCAGTAGATCTACCACTAATAGTAACATCATTTCCTATATTAGCCAGAACAAAACTTGCATCAATTCCAGATATATTAACAAGTTCATCTGCTGCCTTTGCTATAATAACAGTATCAATCTTTTTGTTTTTAGCAGTTGCTATAGCTATTTTAGTTTTCTTATCCACTTGTGCAGATTTTATTATATCCGCAATTAAAAGATAATCTTCTAAATTATCTGTAAACATCTTTTTCACTTCAATGGTATCAGCACCTATATCTCTTAAAAATGAAGCTGCTTCAAATGTTCTCACACCAGTTTTAAAAGTAAAATTCTTGGTATCCATATAAATACCAGCAAGAAGCCCTTCAGCATCAACTTGAGGTATTATAGGTTTTTTTAATATATATTGAATAATTTCTGTTATCATTTCTGATGTAGATGATGCAAAAACCTCTATATAACTAAGTATTGCTCCTTCTATTATATTAGGGCTCCTTCTATGATGGTCTATAATTACTTTCTTTTTGGCACTATTAACAATGCTCAAATCACTTACATAGCTCTTATTATGCACATCAACAATAATAAGTAACGTATCATCATCTAATTCTTCTTTAGCTTTTCTTAATGAAATAAATCTTTTCTTATATGTATCAATTTTTTCTAATTTATTTAAATAATATTTTATAGGATTAGTATCGTCCTTCAAAATTATATTACACTTTTTTCCCAACTTTTCTACAACTGTTGAAAGTGCAACTGCAGAACCAAAGCAATCCATATCAGGATTTTTATGTCCTATTATGTATACTTTACTACTTTCATAAATAAGCTCTTCTAAGGCATTTGATACAACTCTTGCTCTAACCTTTGTTCTCTTTTCTATTTCTTTTGTATTACCGCCAAAGAACTTAATATCATCATTATTCTTAACTACTACTTGATCTCCGCCTCTTCCTAATGCTAATTCCTTTGCTAGTTTTGCAAAGGAACTATTTTCTTGCGGTGTAGCTCCACCTCTGCCTATACCTATACTTAATGTAGGTTCTAATTTATTTCCTTTATGAATATTTGATATTACATCTAATATTGGAAACCCATCTTTGATTTGTTCATCTATATATTTATCTTGAGCTGTTAATACATATTTGCTACTATCATATTTTTTTATCATAGCCTTTATATCTTGAGCATATAAATATATATTTTTTTCTATATCTGCAATTAATAATGGTCTAATATCTTCATCTAAGTTTTCAATTATATCATTATAATTGTCTATCTCTAATAAAATTACACTTTCCTTATCATTACCGCATTTTAGAAGATCTGATACATCATTTAAATATATTACTCCAAATACTTCTTTATTTATACTTATAGAATTTCCTTGTATATCATAAATTCTATTTTTATATCTTACTCTTTGATTAGAAGGTACTTTCGATGCTGTTATTATTCTTTCTAAATCAATTCCTTTTATTACTGATCCAATATTTTTACCTATTATATTTTCTCTTTCTAAAGAATTAAATCTATTATTTTTCCATAATATCTCGCCATTTTCTTTTACAACTATTATAGGCAAAATAATATTATTAATATTATCGTATATACCTTTATTAATACTACTACTTATTACACAATTTTCATTGTCCTGTTTATGTAATTTACATATAATACATATATTATCTATAAGTACTATAAAGAACATAATTAAATTCAAATATCCTAAGTTATAATAGTAGAAAACTATAGAAAAGAAACTTAAGCATATAGCTTCTAAGCATATTCTAATTATTTTTGATTTATTCATAACTAGCCTCCTAGCTTAGTCCATTCTATTACCAACATATTTTTTTAACTTACTTAAGCTTTTACCGTTTCTTTCTTCTTCATCTTCTGCTTTTATTCCCATTTCTAATTTGTCCTTCATAACTCTATCTATTTCACTAAATGAATACCCTAACTTATCTCCTAATACATAAAGTATTGTAATAGCACTTGATAAGCAATCTAATATAGCATCCTTTGCAATATTATTTCCTTTTGTAAGTAATCTAAAGAATTCCCCTATCACACAAATTAGTTGAGCTTTTAAATTTTCTATAATTTTAACATTTGCCATTATGTTTAATTCTCTATGCTTCATAAATGTTCTTGCTCCTCATTTAATTATAGCCATATTATATTCATATCTCACTTTTAAATATTATATCCCTTATGTATATTTTAATTATTTTTTAAACTTATTGCAATAGATTTTACATTTTTTGTAATTATTGTTATATAAAAATTAGCCCTTGCCAAATAATGACAAGGGCTAAATTTTTATTACTCTGTTGTGAATGGTAATAATGCAATATTTCTTGATCTCTTTATTGCTGTTGTTAATTGTCTTTGGTGCTTAGCACATGTTCCAGAAATTCTTCTTGGAAGAATCTTTCCTCTTTCTGTAACATACTTTCTTAACTTAGCAACATCTTTATAATCTATACTTTCAGCTTTTTCTGAACAAAAAGCACAAACTTTTTTCTTAGATCTTCTCATTTTACCATTAGGTCTTCTGTTGTTGTTTCCTTCTCTCATTTTTACTTTCCTCCTTACCTAGAAATTTAAAATGGCATATCTCCATCATCTACAGGAGTTATGTCGTCTCCAAAGCCCGCTCCACCAAATGAATCACTATTATTTGATGTAGGAGCCGAATAATCTGAATTTGAACCTGAGCTATCTTTAGATCCGATGAATTCAAAACTATCTACTGCAACATCAGTAGTATATCTTTTAGTACCATCTTGAGCATCATAGCTTCCTGTTCTAATACTTCCAGTTAAAGCTATTTGTCTGCCTTTAGATAAATACTGTGATATAGTTTCTGCTGTTTTACCAAATGCAACGCAATTAATAAAATCAGTTTCATCTCTCTTAAATTGCCTGTTAACTGCAACTGTAAATCTACTTACAGCTGTACCACTGCCTGCTGCAAATCTTAATTCTGGATCTCTTGTAAGTCTTCCTATTAGAACAACTTTATTCATTACAATCCCTCCAAATAATTAAGCTTCTTCTTTAACAATGATATGTCTGATAACAGTATCAGTAATTCTGAAAATTCTATCTAATTCTCTTGGTAATTCAGGATTAGCTGAGAAGTTTACTAAAGTATAATATCCTTCAGTATTTTTTTCGATTTCGTAAGCAAGCTTTCTCTTACCCCAAAAATCTACATTTTCAACTGTTCCTCCACCATTTTCTATTACACCCTTAAACTTTTCGATGTTAGCTTTTACAGCTTCTTCTTCTAAAGATGGGTTTAATATGAATATAGTTTCATACTTTCTCATTTTACTACACCTCCTCTTGGACTTTACGGCTGTGCTATACACAGCAAGGATTTCAGTTATTAATTTTATCATGCATTATTTATTTTTGCAAGTTTTATAAAAGTAAAAAAAATGTTTCACGTGAAACATTTTTTATAGAAACAATTTAATAATTATTTATTTTCAGGGTCTATTTTCTTTTTTGCCAGTTTAACAAATTTTGATCTTGGAATCATAACTATTCTACCACATCCAATGCACTTAATTTTAATATCAGCTCCAACCCTTATTACTTCAAAATTGTGTTCACCACATGGATGTTGCTTTTTCATTTGAATAATATCACCTAATTCAAAATTATCAACCATTTTTACAGCCTCCATTTACTATTTGTACTTTTCTATATGGAATCTCAATATTTTCCTCATCTAATTTTAATTTAATTGCTTTTCTAAGTTCATTTTCCATTGCCCATTGCTTTAAAGGCTTACTTTTCCCCATAACTCTTATAGTTACACCATCCTGTGCTAAATCAGTTACCCCAAAAACAACAATTGGCTCTACAACATCTTCATTTTCCTCTTCAAATTTGTTGCATACTTTTTTTATAATATTTATGACATTATCTAAATTTTCTTCATATGCCACTTGCACATCTACTATAAATCTAATATTTCCCTTTGAATGATTAGTAACTTCTAATATAGATCCATTAGGTATTAAATGGATATCTCCAGAAAAATCTTTTATTACAGTAGTTCTAATACCTATTGACTCTACTATACCAGAATATTTCCCTATGGTTACATAATCTCCAACTCCATATTGATCTTCAAATAAAATAAAAATACCATTTATTATATCCTTAACTAGGCTCTGAGTGCCAAACCCTACAGCAACACCGCCTACTCCAGCAAGTGCTACAGATACTCCATTAAATATATCTGAAAGCATAATAGTAATCCCTACAAAATATGTTAAATACTTCACTGCACTTTTAAGCACAGCACCAATAGTTTTTGCTTTTTGCGGTTGCAAAGAAAATCTAGCATTGCTTTTTATTTGTCTTTGAACGAACTTTTCTATAGTTCTATTGGATAATTTAATAACAATAAGCATTATTATAAAAATTAATATTATTTTAAATCCCTTTTGAGCAATAATATCAATTTGATTTAACAAAAAGCTTGCTATTTTGCTTAATAAATCATCTTTCACCATCTTTTATCCTTTCAAAATCCTATTTTAATATTTCAAAACCTTTTTGCG
>ENA-UOJO01003607-UOJO01003607.1-human-gut-metagenome-genome-assembly--contig:-P57-NODE-3607-length-14400-cov-5.570722_pt1 | contig 14400 bp, 14 predicted proteins | sample MGYA00242351_ERZ723898 | MGnify/ENA metagenome assembly ERZ723898 | reverse complement strand
AGAGAAGAAAAAGATATTTTACAATGTGCTAAGGATATGAAAGAGGCAGCAAAATAACTACCTTATTCCGTTCACTTATAGTTTGACTTATTACTTGTGAACTAATAACATCTATTAATTTATGTAATAAATCATTCATTTAACTAAACCTCCTTTAAATTAAACATATTATAAGTCTTAGTGTCTGTAACTTTAATTTCTATAAATTGCTCGCCTTCTGAGTTTTGTCTTGTATGTATTATATCCTTTAAGCATTCATGACTAGAATCTATGCCTTCTCTAATTATAATATCAACATCTTTATTTATTTTATACAAACTTTTAATTTTTGCTTTTACTTCCTTTGGTTTACTAATAAAACTGCTATCAAAATTCTTTTCTTTAGGTAGTCTTAGCATAATATCTTTTAACTCATTTATACATTTTGAATCTGTACTTATAGGCTCATACTCATCAAATATATCATTAATCATTTTTTCAAATTGTATTGGATTAGGTTTTCGGAAGTATGCTATTACAGCATTTCTTAATGTAAAATAGTCGCTTGGAAATTTTTTTTGCAATTTATGCTTAAGGTTATACTCTATATTACTCCATGCATCTCTAGTGTTTTTTTCATCACTTGTTAATTCCACCAGCTCTAAAAAGTTTTTTATCCAATATGTTGCTTTATGATTTAAATATACATTTGCTTGAGATACATCTATCTCCTCATCGTTCACATTACATCCAAAAGTACATGTCTTCCAAATTTCATTTTTCTCTGGATCAAACCCACCCTTTAGTAATAATTCATTTTCATCAACATAATTTCTATGTTCCACTTTAGCTATATGATAATTATATTTTCCATCATTGCTTTTTACCAAAGCTTGAATCAAACTTCCTTTTTGTATTTTGTTTAAATGTTTGATTTGTTCTTGTATTTTTATTTCTTCTATTTTTAATTTATCTGCAATTTCATCAGAATAGTTATCAAATAAATTATTAGCCATAGGGTCATTTATATCTATTTTCATAATATCTTTAATTATTGAAGCAACAATTGTTCTTTCAGACTCTGTTTTATATCTTTTCTGAGAAGGATTATCTGAAATATTTTGCACAACTTTTTCAACTATCTTTTCATAATCTTTTGATTTATTTTTCCTTATTGCCATTTTATTTTCTACATCAATTAAATGATAAGATTTAAATATTATTTCCATATATCTTATATCCTCCATTATTATATGTATATTCCAAAGAAAATATGTTATAATAGAGGTAAGTTAATATATTCTATTATAGCATTGAACCAATTAAGGCTGGTATCTTTATTGGTTCTTTTTTCTTTGTTTATTGATTATATTTTACAACTTATTTGATATTATTACAATTATTTCATATAAACATTTTGTTACATTTATATTAAAAGCAAAAAAGGCTACCAGGTAAGATTTCTCCTACCTAGTAGCCTTATAAGTATAGTACTTTGTTATTTTACCATCTTCTTTTATATTTACAATACTTTGCATTATAATATTCTTCATTTATTAAAAACATAATCCCCTACATTATCTGCAAGGGATTATTCTACGGGTATCTACACCCCAAAATTTTGATAACAAATTGTTATCCCGGGCATTTACATCCCAATAAAAAGCCGTTCCTTGATTGAAGGTCCGGATACTCCTTCTACACATGGTAGATGAGCTAATTGTTGGTACATCTAGAGTGACTCCAACATTGTCTTTTATTCTGCTTGTAAAAAGCTTTGTTATAGGCTTGCTAATTCTTTAAAGATAGCTTAATAGGATAGTCTTACATCAGGAATTAACATATTTAACAAACGCTCAACCACCAACCCTATATTAGTGATATATTGTGTACTTTGACCTATACATTATTTCAAATATTATTATATCATATTTCTATCAACAAAAAGTATAAATTGTTGTTAGAATTGTTGATAGACCATTTTCCCGACATCAGGAAAATGGTATTTACCATCTTCTTTTATATTTTTCCTTATGCTTTGCATTATAGGTATTCTCTAGTATTAAAAACTTACTCCAATAATATTTTCCTAAAGGATCTTTAAAAGCGTGTCTATGTGCTTCTTCCTCTAAGAATTGCATTTCTGTATAAAATTTATCCATACCCTTTATCCTCCTTTTATAACTCTAAAAGTTTTCTCCAAGTGTTAGGACCAACTATACCATCATCATTTATATTCCATTTTCTCTGCATCCATTTAACTGCATTTTCTGTATCATTCCCAAAAATTCCATCAGGAGTTGCTCCACACCTTAATTGAATCCAAGTAGTAATATTTCCTCTGGCCCCTTTTTTAACCACAGGGCAGGCACTTAAAATTAAAGGACCAGGTATCCCGTCTTCAACAAGTTTATTGCCATTTTTATCTCTAAATCCTTGTGCATTTAATTCTCTTTGTAATTGCAAGTAAATGTTATCTGTAGCAACTTGAGTTGTTGCATTATTTACAACTACTTGCTTATTGCCATTTAAAACTCCCTCGTTGAACTCATTAACATCACATACACCGTTAACACCTTGTATAGTACCTTTTTCTGTATATTGATGTCCTACTCTGTTTGCAAAGCTATTTGAAGGTAAGTTCCATGGATTGTTATTATAATTAGCTTCCCATAATTTGAAATCTTTAAATCTAGCAACATCTATATATTCATTTAGAAAACTTGTATAAGTGTAAATTCCTATTTCCATATTAGTTAATTGATTAAATCTAGCTATAAATCTAGCAATATAATCATTTAAACCACCAAAATTAACTTCTACATCTAACATAGGAACTAAATCATTTTCATAATCTTTTATTTGATTAAAGAAATTTTCTGCTTGTGTTTCAGGTGCTGATGTACCAACTAGAAAATGATAAAAGCCTACCTTAGCACCTATGGTTTTGGCACCACCATAAAAGGCACTCTTATAACTATCTTGAAAAGTTGTACCTTCTGTAGCTTTAATGTATACACACTCTACTCCACTATTTTTCACACCATTAAAATTAATAGAACCATTATTATTACTTATATCTATTCCCTTCATATAATCACCTCGTTATATAAAAATAAGAGCAGCCATTAAGACTACTCCGTATTACATATGTCTACATTGTATTGTATTACTCTTTCTTATCTTTATTTAAAACTTCTAACTTATCTGTAAGAACTGTAGGCAAGTCCACTCCAAGTTGCCCAAGATTTTCTATTATACTTCCAGCTTCTTTATAAACAAATAATGCTAATGTAAGACCACATATATAAAAATCTAAGCCTAGAAGTATATCTATAAGTATTACAAATACTATTGCTATAAGTTCTGCTATCCATTTTATTAGTCCATCTCGCATTTTACTAGACTTGTAATCTCCATTTTTCCAAGACTTTAATAAACCAGTTGCAAAATCTAATACTTTAATTACTAGATAAGCTATTAACATTACTACTATTGTCTTTGGTAGATAATTTAATAATCCATTTTGTATAATTTCCATTCTTCTAACCTTCTTTCTTATTTTTGTAAAATAAAAGAACCTACTCTTTATCTGTAGATTCTTCTTCAATATCTTTATTAAGTTCCTCTAATTGTGCTATTGCACCTTTTAAAATTAATGCTTGTTCTTGTGCTTGTTGTAATTGTGCTTGTAAATTTTGTATTGCATTAAGTGTTTCCTGTAAATTTCCTTTTCTTTCTTCTAATAACTTGTTAATATCTTTCATTATTCTGTTACCTCACTATTAAAATTATCTTCTATTTCATAAACTTTATCTTCAAAACTTAGAATGTCTTGTCTTACAGCTTTTTTATTAGCATTATACAATTCAGGACTATTTATATTTTTACTTGTAGTTGTTCCTTCTTTTGATATATTCGCATTCATATATACAACTATTGTATCATTTACTACACTTTGTCCTACTAAATTTATTGTCTTTTTAATACTTAACATTTTACATTCCTTCTTTCTTTTTTATTTTAATCTTGTCCAACTTGACCAATTGTCTTGATAATCTCGTAAATATCTAAACCACATACCATTACCTGTATAACTTATTGCAATTTCTGCACTACCACCTGTTCCATCTCCGAAGCCTATTACTACACAATAACCTGATGGCATTGTACTACCTGTACTGTCGCCACCACTTGTACTGTAACAATAAATACCACTTATAGCATTTCTGCCAGTCATCGGGGCTTTTCTACCTTGCGAACTTATCTGCATATGCGAGTGTCCTAATAATGCATAATTACTAGGAGTAAAATTTCCAGAGTGATAAATATCGTATTTGTTTCCTTTAGCGTCTAAATACTGTGGGCAATCAGAACTTCTTACATATGTGTGTATGCTTGTACCACCTAAATAGCAACAATCATCTGCTCCTACTACAATCATTCTTTGATTAGTTCCTTTTGAGTCTTTACCATGTATGCCTTTACCATTAGCAAAATCTACATTGTCTGTAATCAATCCTCCACTTAATGGTAAATAATTATCTAAATCACTTATGCTAGGACAATAATTAGTAAAGTTATTACTGTTAAGGACTCTATAATTTCCTTCATATAAACTTCCTAACGATATTATTGGATAGTTGCTATTTCCTACTATAGTAGCTTGAGTACTTCCTGATGATGTTGCATATGTTCCTAATTTTATTAAATCTTGAGCTGTACCACTATTATTTTTACCTTTGATGGCTTTACTGTTAGATAAGGTTATATCTCCTGTTAGAGTTCCACCAGTTAAAGGTAAATAATTAGTAGGATTAAAGTTACCACTATGATATATGTTATATTTATTTCCACTAGAGTCTAGATATTGAGGACAATCAGAACTTCTAATATAAGTATGAAGATTAACCCCTCCTAAATAACAACAATCATCAGCACCTATAACTGCAAGCCTTTGAGCCACTCCTTTGGAATCTTTACCATATAAACCTTTTGCATTTGCAAATGTTAATTCTGCATTAGAATCCATAGTGCCACCACTTAATTTTAGATAACTACTATCGTGATTATGATTACTAGCAGCTTTCCCATCTAAAGCAGATTGTAACCCTGTAACATCAGCAATAGCATGGCTATGGATACTAGGTGTAAATGTACTAGGCTTGTTCAATACATTATTCCATTCAACCATACCTGTACCTTGACTAATTGCATTTTCTAAAGCTGTAATTCGAGTGTTAACTCCCTTACCTGCAAGAGTAATATCTTCTCCTCCACCAATTTTAAGCCCATGCCTAAAGAATACATTTTGTTCGAATCTTACAGGGCCCCAATCATCACCGTCACTATCGTTTTTAAGTACTCCTTCTACATCAAAAATCATGTAAGAGTTATATATACCTGTACTAGCATTTTTATAGGCTAGTGCTAAGTATTTGCCATTTTCATGGCTTAAATGTAGTCCATCTTTAATTGCTCCATTAATGTTATAAGTACTGTTCCATAAGGCACCTTCAAGAACAGTATTGTTACCACTATAAATATTTAGTCTTGGTGCTTTTACAATGTCAGTAAATTCAGCTGGTATACTCGCATAAAGCTTGTTATTTCCTTTGTTATCACTTACATCAACAGAAAAACTTCCGTAGCTCCCCTGTAAGCTTAACAGCTTTGTTTTTAAGTTTAAATTATCTGTTTTTAACATTAGTTGTGTTGTTGCTACAATATCCATATTTGACATATAAGAACTAATATAAGCATTTACACCTAACTTTAATGTTGGAGCTCCTGATGTTCCATAATTATAAGAAATTAAATTATCTCCATCTTTTAATCCTAAATTGAAGCCTGTATCTACTAGCACCTTCCCATTTATAGCTTTAAACTTATTTAGTGTATTATCTTGTATTTCATCTTTTGTATAACAATCTGTTATGCCATATCCTTCAAGTGTTGTAGGTTTATTGGTTATCTTATCCCAATCTACATCAGCCTCCATGTTGTTCCACCTGTCTATATCATCAAGTGTTATTTCTTGTAGAATATTTCTCCTATATCTATAATCCTGTAAAAGTTCTTCTCTTTCCTTTTCCCACATTCAATCACCTCCTTATACACCTGGCACATAATTAAATGACCAACCAGGATATTCTTCATTAAGTTCATTTGGTGTTTCTGGTGTAGTTATAGCAAGACAAGATAAGAAACAATCGTTATTAGTGGTATCTGTATGTGAAGAAATAAAATCTATCATGTTACTTACATCTGTAAGTTTAGTACAATTTCTATAACAACCTTCAAATGCCTTTTTATCTGTAATACCACTTGGAACTGGTAAGACTTCTGTTATATCTGTATAGGCAAAACAGTACTTCATAGATTTAACACTATTAGGTAATGTATTGCCACCATAACTTTCTAGTTTTTTATATTCTCCTATTCCTGTTCCAAATATACTATCTGCTATTTCTAATATATTATCTGCTGCAAATTTAGGCATTACAGTAAATCCACAACTAGATAATAAGCCTGTTCCATCTTTTATGTGGTTTATTTCTCCTTTAATACTAACTAGTTTATTGCACCCTGCAAAAGCATTTTTAGCACTATCAATAGTCACATTATCAAATACCTTCCAATCAATTTCTTTTAATTTGCAACAATAAAACATAGAATCTATATTTTTAAGAGTACTTGGAAGTGGATTATCCATTTTTACAACTCCACTAACAGAATACATAAATGATGCATCAGTTAATCCTTCGTTAAGTTCTCCTGCAACCTCTAAGCTTGTACATTTGTTATACATCCTTACAGCCGATTTTACTGTACTTGGTAGTTTGCAACATTCTTTTAAAGAAGTACAGCCTTCATACATTCTATCTGTGATTTCTGCCCCTTCTGTAAGATTACCTGGATGCTCCAACTTTACACAACCTTTAAACATCTGTGATAAATCTCTAATTCTTCCTGTTATATCTCCCACATGTTTTAAATTTATAAAGTCTATAAATTTTCCTCCATCATCATCAAATTGATCATCATCATATCCGTCACCGTATTGAGGCACAAACATTATCTTATTTATTGCAATACAGCACTTTCTTAAATCTTGTCCTAAAATATCCTTAGTTTTAAGTGTGAATTGAGTACTGTCACCCTCTTTTAATGTATAAGTATGTTGGATATTAGAATCTACTATTCCATCTCCCCAATCTATATTAAATTTTATCTCTCTACCTGCTGTAACATTTACAGTTGTGCTATCTAACAACTTTAAATCTATTACATATTCATTTAATTCCCCATTTCCTGTTGCGCTTTCTAGGTTTTCAACTCTGCTCTCTAAATTATTTATTTTATTGTCATAATTATTAAATTTACTATTATATTTACTGTCATAAGAATTAAACTTACTATCATAAGAGTTAAATTTACTATTTAAATAGTCTTGAAATGTTGGCTTGGCATTATCAATTTCAAATTCATTTTTATATTTTTCACTTTCTCTTATATACTCTTTTGTTTTTACTGCTCTTTCACGTACTTTTGTTCCAGACTTATTGTCAATTATATTTACATAATCACCTGCACCTACATCACCAGAAAATATTGGAGCAGAATAAGAATATATTGGTCTACACAACTTATCTAATTTTTTCTGTGCAGCATTTCTAAGCGTTTCTATAGTTGTATATCTTTCATCTTTCCAATTAACATTTTTTATTTTGTTTGTATAAGAAAAATTAGTTACAATACAACTAATACCATCTTTACCTGTCGCAGTTACTTTTGTAATTAAGTCATAAGTATCACTAGTTGAAGTTATTTCAGATATAAAAATCTTACTACTATCTTTACCTACAAAATTTTTAACATATATTATTTTATTTAATGTATCAAATTCAAATTCTATTTCAAATTCTTCTGACATTTTCTTTAATAGGCTTGTTATAGTAATTTCATCATTAACTTCAAAATCTACATTTATACCAGGATTATATTTTATATCATAAGTCCAATTTGTTTTAGTTTTAATTACTGATAATATAGAATCTAAAGAATATGAACCATTTAATGTTATAGTATTATCTTCTAGTTCAGATATATTTAATTTGCATACATAAGCTATTAAATCATTTTGTGAATTAACTTCTTTAATTACATATTCATCATTTTTAGTTCTTATATATCCTTCATGTTCTATTAGTTTGCTTTTTATATCATAACAGGGATAAGAGAAGTTTAAAGTTTTATCAAGTATTCCATTACTTATGTCATTTTCTATATATGCTTCTATATACTTGCTTAATCCTGCTATTTTATTATGTTCTTTATTATATAATTGCAATAACATACTCTTACCCCCTTACAAAAATCTTTCATTATATTCAAAATTACATTTTACGTTTTGGCTAAAATTTATACTGTTGTATCCATATTCAAGGAAAGGAAATTGCCATAAATCTGTATCACTGTATTTATTAATATTATTTTCTAGTATTTCTTCATTAATGCTATCAATATTTATTTCTTTACCTGCTGTAACATTATTAATTTTTAAAGTATTTTTATTTAAAACTATTGTTAAATTTTCACTTGAAGATGGAGTTATTTTCATACTTAATGGAGTTTTAGCAGTTCCTTTATAATCTATAGTGGCTACTACTTTGTTTTCGATATTTAATGTTTCCTTATCTCCAAATTCTAAACCACATAAATTAAATGTTTTTATATAAGTACATGGATCAATTGTCTTTTCTGTTACTCCTTCATCAGCTAACACAAGTAAAAAATCATGTTCAAATTCATCAAATTTTATTGTACTTACAGATAATAGCTTAGATAACATTATACTTATTTTTTTTAATATTTCTGTTCTAGAAGCTCCACTTATTATAAGTTTTGCTTCAACAGCTTTAAAGCCTGTAGTAGAATCGGAAATGTAAGGATTTAGAGTTTCCTGAACCCATTGGCTTGTATTCGTTACAGAAACATTTTGTATATTAATGCTTAATTCTTTTGCTCCTAAATTATTAACATTATAACCATCTATAATCATTTTCTAAGCCTCCTTTGTGCCATGACCAACTCATAACTCATATTATTTCCTATTGTTTTTGGATTTGTTGATTTATTTAATCTATCAACTATATTAGCTAATGCATTTGCCATAGTGTTTGCAAGTCTATCATAATCAAAATTCATATTGCTATAATTATTTATTGTAGAATTATTAGTATTATTAATTAATTGTTTACTTTCATAACTTCTTGGACTAAAATATCCACCACCAGATAATACATTTCTAGTTTTATCAGCTGTTAGTACAGTTTCACCACCACTAAAGAAAACAAGTTCAGGTCCTTTTTCACCTACTAGATGCACACCTCTAGTAGCATTATCAGTTCCTTTAGCATATCCATCTGGAATATAAACTCCACCTCGACCATCACTAGTCCAATTTTTTCTCATTTCAACTGTAACAGCAGTTCCAGATATTGTTTTCATCTTACTTAATACTCCATCTAACGTAGATATAACACCATTTTCATTGACTTGAATATTAATTGGAGTTCCATTTAAATCTACAATACCTGTTCTAGTTCCATCTGAATGAGTTTTAACATCTTCCAAAGAAGCAACAACTTCACCATTTTTATTTATCATCTGATTAGATGAATTAACAGTAGAATTTGCAAGTTGCATATAATTATCTACCATACTTGCTTTAGTCAAATCAACTGTATTTGCTAAATTGTTGGCTTCATTCCCCATTCCTTTCATAGCTTCACCACATTTATTAGTAGATTGTTCCCACATTCCAACAATTTGTCCTGTACTATCGTCTATTTTTATTGCTACATTATCCATAGTGCCAGTAATTGTGTTGTACATTTGATAATATCCACTTTGAGTAATAGAATCTAAATTAGCATAATGACTTTCTAATTCAAGTAGAGTATTCTGCTGTCTAGTTTCTTTTTCAGACATTATTTCTCCTGTAATCATATTTATATTTTCGGCAATTTTCTCATTATTTTCTTTTAACTCATTGTAATATTGTGAAAAATTCTCTCTATTTTTAGCAAGTTCCCTATCTCTAGCACTACATAGATTGTCATATTGTTTTTTATATCCTTCTTGCTCTGCACCAGTAGTTTTTTCAATTTGTTCCTTAAGTATTTCAATACCTTCATCATATTTATCATGTGTAGCTTGATTAGCTTCGTCTAGTTTTGCTTTCTTTTCAGTAAGAATATCACTTGCACCTTGAAGATCTACATTTTTAATTCTTTCAATGAAATTAATATGAATAGCTTCAAGTTCATCATTATTAGTAGCTTGAATTTTTAATTGTGCCTGGCCTATTTCTTCTTCATTCTTTTTTATTTGAGCATCTATTTCCTTATAATTTTGTTCATTACGTTGCTTAAGTAAATTTTTATTTTCTTCTGTTTTTTGAGTAATAATATTTTTAGCATCATCAAAAGCTTTTCCATATGCATCAAGTGTTTTTTGTTCATCTTCAGTAACAATTCCATCAGCAGAAAAAGCCTTTGCCATAGCCTGTTTACCTTTATCTTCATAGCTTTGTACTGTAGCTAAAGCTTCTTGACACATTTTATCGACTCTGCTAACTAAATCATTAGTTTCACTTTCTGTAATTACACCATCTAGTGTAGTTTCATGTAATTTTTGATTGAAATCTCTTATTTTAGAAGAACAATCTTCAACAGCTTGTTTAAATTCGTCTGAAACATCACCTGAAAAATCTTTGTATTTAATTCCCATTTCTTCTAATTCTTCATTAGATTTATGAAAACCACCATCTATATTATCAATAACTTTTTTAAATGCACTCATATTATCTGTAGATTCAAGTATGCTTTCATTTTGTAAATCGACATGCGTTTTCAATGATGCAACTGCTCCGCCAACTACTGCTAATTGAGGACCTAGCACTAATGCAGTACTTCCTATTGAACCTAAAGAACTAAGCAATCCTTCTGATGCAGTAGTGGTTGATACTGCTGTACTTCCTAATGTCCCAATTGCTCCCTCTGTAGTTGTTAATGCACCACTTACTACTTTAGAACCCTTGGTTATGTTGCTTAAAGATTTAATTAATTTGCCACTACCACTTACAAGTTTACCTACTCCTGATGTTAATTTACCAAAAATAGTTATAACCGGACCTGCTACAACAACTATTTCTGCAAATCTCACTATGTTTTGTTTTGTGCTTTCATCTAAACTGTTAAACCATTCTGTAAATTTTTTAATTTCTTCTACTGCACTTTTAGCTATTGGAACTAAAGTTGGTATTACTTCTTGCCATAATTCACTTAAAGCAATCTTAGCATTTTGTGTTGCTAATGCAGTTCCATCAGAATCTTTTGTTATCTCGTTATAAGTATTTTCTACAGTTCCTTGACTACCTTCAACAACTTTTAGAAAATCTTCATATGCAAATCTACCACCTTGAATTGCATCAGCAAGATCGGGTCCTGCCTTTGCTCCGAAAACTTCAATTGCTTTAGTTGTAGCACTAGCAATATCAGGACAAGCTTTTATTTCTTGTAATGTCTTTTTAAATTCTTCTCTTGAATCTTTTCCTGCTGCACCCCAATTACTTATAGCTTTTTTCATACCACTAAATGCAATTTCTGTATTAACACCAGCTTTTTCCCATGAAGCAAAAAGTGATATGCTTTCTTTCATATTAAATCCTAATGCTCGCATTGGTGCTCCATATTTAGTAATATTTTGAGTCAGTGAATCAATACTTACACCACTTGCTTGTGCAGCTACAGTTAATTCATCTAATACAGAACTGTAATCACTAGATTGTATACCTGCATCTCCCATTGCTCTACTCACTAATTGAACGGATGTTGTTGCATCAGTTTTATTTATTTTAGCAAACTTTATAAATGATTTAGTACATTCTTCTGCTGTATCTCCTGTAAATCCAAACCTTGTATTAACTTCTCCTAATGCAGAACCAATCGCTCCAAAATCTCCTACAATGCTACTTGCAGTATTTTTATAAGTTTCCTTTAACTCTTCGGCTGCTTCTCCTGTAGCACCTGTAGCTGTAATAACATTATCTGCACCCTCTTTAACAGAATTATAAGCAGATTTAGCAGCATAACCAACTGCTGTAACTCCCCCACTTATTACAGATAACTTTTTACCTGCATTAGTAATTTTATCTCCAGCACTACTTATCTTATTTCCTAAATCAACTGTATTTTTTCCAATTTCTTTAATTTTAGACGAATACTCTTTAATAGATGTATCATTAAATTGTTCATTTGTATTTTTTAATTCTGTTTCTAATGCTCTTAATTGAGTTTCTGTAAGATTTACATTCCTACTTGCATTGTTTAGTTGAGATTGATAAGTCTGCAATTGCTTTTCTGCCTTATTTATTGCTTGTGTATTTTTTTCTTCTGAATTTTTAAGTTTTTCTAATTCTTCTTTTTTCTTAGCAACACTTTCTTGTGCCTTTGCCATTTGCTCTCTATATGCAGTTAATTTAGCTTTTGTAGCATCATACTTTTTATTTAAATACTCTATTTTTTGAGATAATCCTTGAGTTGTATTTTCAAAATTTTTAGAAGTACTAGATGTTGTCTTATATATTGAATCTAAATTTTTAATTTCTTTATTTAATTCTTTAACTTTAGTTGTACAATTAGCATCTTTAACACCTAACGTAACTAATAATTGTTCCTCGCTCAATTCCTCACCCCCATTAATCTAAACATTTTAAAGAACTTGTATCTTTTTTATCTTTATCTTCATGCAAATTGCAATGTATATCTATTTGTTTATATAATTTTCTTGGTGTACTTTCCCAGAACTCTCTTTCTGATTTACCTAATATAGTTGTATATGCATAAAACAACCAATCTATATCAATATCTTCATTTACTTTTTTTTTACGTCATTTGATTGTGGAAGAGATTCTGCTATTAAATTAATTGCATACACCCTAAAATTTAGTAAGAAAAATAATATGTCACTTTCAAAAAGCTTTCTACCAAGTGGTGTATCTTCTGTTTCTTTATGCCTTAACGTACAAGCTATAAAATTAATTATTTCTTCATTATCTTGATTAAAGAGTTTATTTATACCATCAGTAAAATTATTCCCTATTGGATTATCATTAGTAGCTGTAATCTGTTTATATATTGCAATAGACTTCATATCAAAAAACATTACATATTCTTCATTGTCAATTTTTATTTCTATTTTTTTCTTTACTAAATCCAATTTTATTCACCTTCTTTATTAAAAAAGAGTAACTATATTTCTATAGTTACCCTTTAATTACTAAACTGTTGCATCAGCAACATCTTTAAATTGCACTGTTTTAAAGAAATTATCAAGTTTCTTTTTTTGATCTGTATCTTCTGAACCAACTTCATCTGAAGCAATTTCATAAAATACTTTTCCATTTGAAAGAGGAATTGCTTTTCCTGTTATATCACAAGCAGTAAAATCAATTTTGTCTGTTTGTGTCTTACCACCATATTCTTCTTTTCTTAATTTGCAATTATAGTAAATTCTATTATCATAAGAACCATCATCATAGTTAATCTGATATAAAATTGCAACTTTTTGTTGGATATCTGCTGTATTAGTTTCAATTTCTCCTTTTTCATAAGCTTTTCCTGTTAATGCAGCTTCAATTTTCTTACTAAGAGAAGATAAAGTTATTGAAATATCTGCACCAGACACCCTAGATACATATATATTCTGTAAATTATCAGCATAGTTTTCACCTTCTGCATAAGTGTTTTTAGCAGATAATTCTTCACAATCTGGAATTTTTTCAGGTGCTGTGTATGTAATTGCACCTGCTTCACTTTCTTGATAAGTAGCATAATGTAATTTTGAAATTCCTATAGCTTTTTTGCTCATTTTTTCTACCTTCTTTCATATTTTTTAAATAAAAAAGAACTGATTAATCAGCTCTTAAAAATCCTTTAAACGTAATAGCAGTATTATAAATAAGATTTCCATTACTATCACTTTCTGTATTCGTTGGTTCTGAATTACCACCATTAAATCCATACTCTCTCATTGTTTTTAATATATTAGTTTTGTATTGTTCTATATTACTTATACAATAGAGATTTATTAATATAGTATAATTAGTACATTTTAATGTATTATCAGCATAATAAGAAGGATAGGAGGAATAATTAAATATTATATATTCTTTATCCTTCTTGACACCCTTGTTTATAAAATAAACAGGAAGTCCTATAGTCAATAAAGCTTTACCTATTTTTTTATTCATTCTATCACCCCAATGCTTTATGAACTTTTTCGTTGACTTTCTTTTTTAATTTTTCTTGTGATGATTTAGCAGCTTTATTTACAGCATTATCAAACCATAAA
>ENA-UOJO01003597-UOJO01003597.1-human-gut-metagenome-genome-assembly--contig:-P57-NODE-3597-length-14433-cov-14.686813_pt1 | contig 14433 bp, 15 predicted proteins | sample MGYA00242351_ERZ723898 | MGnify/ENA metagenome assembly ERZ723898 | reverse complement strand
CTATATTTAAAAGAAAAAATAAATAAAAACTTTAATAGTGTTATTTATTTGCTTAGTAAAAATTATGACAATATTTTATAAATTATTGAAATGACTTATGTTTTTTGGTATACTTATACTTAGTTAGAGTAGATAAATATGGAGGATATGTATGAAAAAGAAATTGTTTGTATTATTAATTCCTTTAGTATTAATTATTATTAGTTTAGTACCAAGAAAAGAAAATAAAGAGTTAGTATCTAATACTAATAATTTAGTTAGTTTTACAGTGGACGGAGTAGAAAGTAAAATCATGCCTACAAAAGGTAGTGGGTATATTGCAAATAAGATTACTTGTAAAAATGGTAGTATTATTACTTTTGATAATGATAACTATATAATAGAAGTAGAAAAGTTAGAAAGTGCTGATGCATGTAAAATAGATTTTTCAAAAGAAAAAGGAAGTAATACAGTAACAGTTACGATAAGTGACACAAGTAAAATAGATAGTACAAGTAAAACAACAACAGAAGGCGGGAAAGTAGTATTTTATTTAACTGGAGAACCTGAAAGTATTACAGGTGGAGAATACACATTAAGTTCTAATAAATTAATAGTTAATAACATAATATCAAATATTAATTTAAATATAACAATGAGTAAAACATTATATGATCAATTACTTATTGATAATTCTAGAATTAAAGAAAGAACAAAATTTAATATAACGTTTACCGAAACAAATACAGGAACTTTATATAAAGCAACAGAAAGTATAGCAGGTAATACTCCTAAAGATGTATACTATTTTGCAGGAGATGCAAAAAACAACTGGGTTAAGTTTGGAGGTTTCTATTGGAGAATAATAAGAACCAACTATGATGGAAGTATAAGACTATTGTATTCAGGAACAAGTCATAATACAACTGAAGGTTATATAGGGAAAAGTGCATTTAATAGTACATTTAAAGATCCAATGTATGTAGGATATATGTATGGAACAAGTGGGTCACTTGATTCAAATAGAACTAATACAAATAATAGTACAATAAAAACATATATAGATAACTGGTATAATAATAATCTATCAAGTTATTCAAAATATATAAGTACAGAAGCCGTATATTGTAATGATAGAGAGTTAGCACAGGGGTCAACTTATAAAACAGGTAACACAACTTTCGACTATGCACCTAGAGGAAGACTGGATACTAATAAGACACCAGCTTATAACTGTACAAATATCAAAGATGCATTTTCAGGAAGTAATAGTGAAGCAAAACTAACATACCCAATAGGATTAATGACAGCAGACGAAATAGCATATGCTGGAGGAAAAGCGGACACAAGCTTAACTAGTCCATATGCATGGTATTATCTAAATAGTTCTGGAGAAAGTATATCAGGAACATGGTGGTCCTTGTCCCCTATCTACTGGTATGGCTCCTTCTCGTGGGTTTGGGGCGTTGCTGGTTCTGATAACACTGGCTACTTGGGCCGCAACGACGTACTCGGCTCGTTAGCTGTGCGCCCTGTCATTTCTCTCAAATCTTGCACTCTATATAGTACAGGAAATGGAGCACCTGAGACACCGTACGAAATAGTCTTAGATCCGGACATTTCTTGCTAAAACCCTGTAAATACTGGGCTTGCGAATCGTAAACTTCGTCCGAACATGACCAACAGAACACAAAAATTATTAAAATTTGTATTTTTACAAGTATAAATTGAAACTGCGTTTTAGTTTATAATTTATTTGACTTTTAAAAAGTGTTCTGAAGCTAGATGAAATAGTGAATCTTAAAAATCATACAAAATGGCACTTGAAAAGAGTAGCCTTTTTTGTTGTACTTTTATTAGTTTAAGAGTAGAAGAAAGATATACATCATGACTAATAATTTTGTAAATGAAACAAGTTATATATCTTCAACAATAGTACAAAATAAAGTATTAAAGAGGGGGGGTATTATCTTCTAACTAACTTAAAAGAAGAAAATTTTTTGCATGAAATAAAATGGATAGGTGAGGTCCACCCATTTTTTGAGGTGAAAGTTTATGCAAAAGAAACAAACTATTTTAGTTGTTGCTAGTTTACTAGTAGTAGTACTAAGTGTCACACTAGCATACTTTACAGCACAAATTATAGGAAAGGAAAAGCTGTTTCAGTAAGTAGTGCTGACTTAAAAATAATATTTACTGATAGTGATAGAAGTATAAGCAGGTCTAATATAGAACCAGGATGGACTACTTCAAAAAAGTTTACTGTAACTAATAAAAGTAATGAAACATAATGGTGTAATTGAAGAAAAGTATAATATAGATGGCAACGCATGTTCATTAGCAGTAAGACCAGTAATAAGTATAAAGGGTAATAGTGCTTACAAAAGTGGAGATGGATCTGCTTCTAATCCATATGAAATAGAAATGAATTAAAACTCATTTCTATTTTTTTCACAAAAGATACATAAAATAATCACATAATTAACAATAAACTTTAGTAAACTTGTAAATGGCTAGTGTGATAATAGTTAAAGAAAAATTTAAAAGAATAGTTATTAGGTAAATTCACTCACAAAATATTTATATTTACATAAATTAATAGTGAATATAAAGAAGGGGTGGATTATATGAATAATAATAATGGTTATAATAGATGTAACCAAAATAGTAATGAATGCGAAAAAAATTGTTTACAAGAGATATTGCAAGTAATAAATGTTCTTCAATCAAATGCATGTCCTGAAAATTGTTTGAATTCTTGTGATAGACCTGCACTTGGAGGAGGAAGTAACTGTGTAGTATGTAATACTAGACCAATTATGCTTTATATGTGTGGAAGTAATGGAAAACCTTTATCTATGCCTACAACTAGAACAAATATAGACTGTACAGTAGAAGGCACTGCTAATTGTTCAAATGTATTTAGAGTAGAAAAAGTAGATGGATGCTGCTGCACATTTAGAGTACTTGCAACGAATACTGATACTACAAGTCCTTATCCATATGTAGCAACTGATTCAATATTTACTATGAATATTAATTGCTTATGTTGTCTAAGATGTTTAAATGATACTTTTGTAGAATGTATATGTAGTTAAAGTAAAAAAGATCCTAATGTTGGATCTTTTTTAGTGTTTTAATGTTTACAAATTCATCATATTCTAAAAATGCATTTTGTAAAGTATTCTTATTAATATATAAACCAAAACCACTAGGTGAAGTATTAAGTATTACATCTTTTAATTCTTTATTTGCTTTAATATACAAGTAATACTTTAATAAAGAAAATTTGTTTTTAATATCAGATAATCTTACAAAATGGTTTTCATCAAATTTATAAAGTAGTTCTCTTTCTAAATAGGTAAATGATTTTAATGTGTTAGAATAACTTGTACACATTTCTATATTAGCATAAACAAAATTATTTGAATTCATTTGTAACCCTCCTAAAACTATTATAAAATATTTATAAGTGATAAACAAGTGAATATTTTAATAAAAGACTTGACTTTTTAGTAAATATTATTTATTCTTTTATTTGACAAGTGATGATTAAAAGGAGAAAATTATGAAGAATTTAGTTATTGTGGAGAGTCCAAGTAAAAGTAAGACAATTGAGAAGTATTTAGGAAAAGATTATAAAGTTACAAGTAGTAAGGGTCATATTAGAGATTTAGCTACAAGTGGTAAATATGGTCTTGGAGTTGACTTAGAAGATAATTTTAAGCCTAATTATAAAGTTATAAGTGGTAAAGGTAAGTTAGTTACTGAACTTAAAAAAGAGGTAAAAAATAGTGATTATGTAATACTTGCTACCGACCCAGACCGTGAAGGAGAAGCAATTAGTTGGCATTTATTAGATACATTAAAACTAGGTGATAACTATGGAAGAGTAGTATTTAATGAAATAACAGAAAATGCTATTAAAGAGGCTTTTAAAAAACCTAGAAATATTGACATGGACTTAGTTCATAGTCAAGAAAGTAGAAGAATATTAGATAGAATAATAGGTTTTAGATTAAGTAAACTTATGCAAAGTAAAACTGAAGGAAAAAGTGCTGGTCGTGTACAAAGTGTAGCATTAAAACTTATTGTTGATAGGGAAAGAGAAATAGAAAATTTTAATAGTGAAGAATATTATACAATAGATGCTTATTTTAATGATTTTGAAGCTACTTTAACTAAGTATAAAAATAAAAAGATTGAAATAAAATCACCTGTTTTAAAAGATGAAATATTAAGTAAATTATCTAATGCTTTTAATATAGAGAGTGTAGAAGTTAAAGAGAAGAAAAAAAGTAGTAAACTTCCATTTACAACTAGTACACTAACACAACTTGCTAATCAAAAACTTAATTTTAGTGCCTCAAAAACTATGAAATTAGCCCAGGCTCTTTATGAAGGAAAGAAACTTGGTAATGAAACAGTTGGTATAATAAGTTATATGAGAACAGATAGTGTTAGATTAAGTGATGTGTTTACTAAAGATGCATTCAGTTTTATTAAGAATAATTATGGAAGTAAATATGTAGGACATGTTAAAAAGACTAAGGAAAAAGAAAATGTACAAGATGCACATGAAGCAATACGTCCAACTAGTATTAATAGAACACCAGAAAGTATTAAAAATTATTTGAGTGCTGATGAATATAAACTATATAACTTAATATATGTTAGAACTTTGGCTAGTTTAATGGCTGATGCTAAATATAATAATACTAGTGTAGTATTAGATAATAATGATTACAAATTTAATGCTAGTGGACAAGTTAATACTTTTGATGGGTATTTAAAAATATATAAAGAATTCGAAACAACAAATGATAAAGTATTACCTGACTTTAGTAGTTATAAATCAAGTGTAATTGTAAGTAAAGAAATAAAAGCAAATAGTCACTTTACTGAACCACCTGCAAGATTTAAAGAAGATACTTTAATTAAAGAGTTAGAAAGTCTTGGAATAGGTAGACCTAGTACTTATGTTAAAATTATTGAAGTATTAAAAGAAAGAAAATATATTAGTATGGAAAATAAGAAGTTTATTCCTACAACTGTTGGAGTACAAGTAACTGATAAATTACAAGAATATTTTAGCAGTATTATAAATGTTAAGTATACTAGTGAAATGGAAACAGACTTAGATAAAGTAGCAGAAGGAAAGTATGTATGGTATGAACTATTAAATAAATTCTATAAAGATTTTGAACCTCTAGTAGAAGAAGCATATACTAAGATGGAAAAAGAGCGTCCAGAAGAAACTGGAGAGTTGTGTCCATTATGTGGTAAACCCTTAGTATATAGACATGGTAAATATGGAAAATTCATTGCTTGTAGTGGATACCCTGAATGTAAGTATATACCTAAAGTAGAAAAGAGTGTTACTGTTATATGTAAGTGTCCAAAATGTAGTGGAGATATAATTGTAAAGAAAACTAAAAGAGGAAAAGAATTTTATGGATGTAGTAATTTTCCTAAATGTAAATATGCTAGTTGGGATAAACCTACTGGTGAAATATGTAGTAAATGTAATGAACTTCTAGTTATGAAAAAAGATAGTGTAGTTTGCCCTAATTGTGATAAATAACCTTCTAAGAAATTAGAAGGTTTTAATATAAAATTTTGTTGAAAAAAAAACTATTTATTAGTATAATTAAATTATGATAAGGAAGGGTGATTTATGAAAAAAGTTTTATTAATACTTTTTAGTTTGTTTTTAGGAACTAATAGTTTGTTAGCAACTAATATGACAAGCGAGGATACTATCAAAGAGGATTTAAAGTGTGCTTATAAAAGACTAGATGTAGCAGATACATTTATAGTTAATACTGATAAGTTTAAATGCTCAAGTGGACTATGTTCAAGTAGTGACTTTAATAAGATAGGAATACTTAATACTAATGAGTATGAAAGAATAGGTGGGATTACTTCATATTTAGTAAATAGACAACCATTTGTAAGTTTAGGAAATAATGGGTATGACGTAATTACTCCAAGTGAAATAAAATATCAAGAAAGCAATGGAACATTAAGACCAACTATGTATGTTAAAGAAATAGTGAAAGTAACTGGAAGAGGAACTAAAAATGATCCTTGGAAATTTGTATATCCTAACTATAAGGTTAAAATTAATATAGTTGGAGGAAATATTAATGGACAAAGTAATTATACTGAAATACTAAAGACTTTTGATAAGGAATATGTTATTAATAAAGGGCCTAACTATTATATGAAAGATGTTAGTAAAGATGTTAAATGTAGTGGAAAAGTTAACTACAACTTTACTGATAATAAGCTTCAACTACTTAATGTAGAAAGTGATGTTACTTGTAGTGTTAAATATACAGTTAATAAATATTATTTAGCTTTAATTTTAAATAATGCTACAAGTAGTGAAAATAACGTATTAGTTAATGCTTTAGAAGATAAAAGTATTAGTATTAATCCAGAAGAAAATTATGCATTTACGGGAGCAAACTGTACAAATGGTCAAACATATCAATATAGTAATAAAACATTTACAGTTAAATCAATTAATAAAGATACTACTTGTACTTTAAGATACGAAAAAGTAAGAAATGTAGAAAGTAATACAGATGGAGAATATGTTGTACCTGCAAGTGGTTACTACCTAATGGAAGCCTCAGGTGCTAAAGGTAGTGGTAATGGTGGAAAAGGTGCTTATGTAAGTGCAGAAGTATATTTAGTGAAAGGCCAAACTATTAAATATGAAGTTGGAACTAGTACTAATGGTGCTGCTAGTATAGGAAGTGGTTCTCATGCTGGTGGAGGAGCTTCTAGATTTAAATTAAATAATGAATATTTTATTATTTCTGCTGGAGGTGGAGGCGGAAGCAACGGTTCACCAGGAGGAGAAGGAAATGGACTTGGTGGAGTTAACTCAAGTGATTCATCTAAAAATGGTAAAAATGGTGTAAGTGGAAGTGGTGGTTCTTCAGCCGCTGATGCAACAATTTGTGCTACAACAGGTACATGTGGAGGCGGATGTAAAAGAACTGAAACTGCATATAGAAGATGTTGTGAAAGTTATTCCCCACCACATGAAGAATGCGTTAATGGTGAAACAGAATGTGGAGATGCATTTTGTGAAAACCTTCCATCAAGTCAACAAAGTTCATGTTATAAAAAGTGTGGTTCCAATAATGGAATAGGTAAAAAATGTCGAACAGTCGGAGGCGGTTGTGAAAGTTATGGCTCTTGTCCATACGAAAGTTGTGCAGAGTATTATCCCACATATTCTTGTTGTACTAGTACTTCTACTAAAAGTGGAGACTCTGGTAATGGTGGAAAAAGTGTAATAAGTAGTAAACTAAATAATAAAACTATTACTATTAAACAAAAAGTAAGTGGCAGTAATAATGGAAATGGTAAAATAAAAATAAGTTTTGTAAGGGAGTAAAGAGATGAAAAAAGTTATAATATTGTTTGTAGCATTAATTTTATTAACAGGATGCAAGGAGTGTGAAAAATGTACTCCTTGTAAAAAATGTGAAACCGAAACTAAAGTTACACATGAGGAATTAAAAGATATATTAATAAGTTATGGATATTATGTTTATCAAGATGGTGTTTTTGCTAAAGATAGTAGTGATATAAAAACTTATGAAATAAATATAAAAGATTTATATGAAAGAAATAAATACGATATTATTCCTTTTATTAGAAATAATTGTAAATTAGAAACTACTAAAATAGAGTTTACTATTTCTTCATTAGAACCATTAGTTTTTGAATATAATCCAATATTAGACTGTGAATAGTTGTTATTTAATAATTATTGTGGTAAAATATATCTGAATTGGAGGCTTATATGAAAAAGAAAAATGGTTGGGGATTCTTAGAGTTTTTCTTCTTTCTTGGGTTATTTATAGTATGCTTATTAGTAACAGCATATGCTTTAAGAAAAGTTGGACTTTTAAATGAAGACTGGAAATTTGTAGACTTTTATGATAAGGGTAAAGATAGTAATGAAAATGATATATATAAATATAGTGACATTGAAACTAAATTAATTGATAGTACTAAAAAATATATTAAAGACTTCTATAATAATAATCTAGGAGTAGATACTCTTAATATAAAAATAAGTTCTCTTATTAATAATAATTATATAAGTGAAGTAAGAGATAAAGATGGAAATTGTACTGGATATGTTTCTGTATATAAAGATGACAATAATGTAGTAATATATACTCCTTACCTAAAGTGTAAAAATTATGTAAGTAATGGATATGTTGAAAGGCATGATGGGTAATGAATAATAAGATAATTGTAGTGTGGGGTATTATTATAATTATACTTGTTTCTATTATTTATTATATAGGTATTACTTATCAAAATGAAATAAAATATATTAGTTTAAAAGAAGAAGTAAAAATTGCTGTTAAAGATTATATTAGTAGTGAAAAAATAACTAAGTATCCTTTTAAAATAACTACTGAAGAGTTAGAAGAAAAGGGATATTTAAAAGAATTAAAACTTGGTAATAAGCTTTGTGCTGCTGATATAGAAGTAACTAAAAAAGTGTTCAAGAGTTATGATATAGAATTTACTTGTGTAAATGTGGAAAAGTAATTGATACTTTTTCTTTTTTTTGGTAAAATAAGATTATAAAGTAGGTGTTAATAATGAAATACGAACTATCAAAATCATTAAAAAGAGGAAAAAATGGAATAACTGATTTTACTCCAATAATTGCTTTAGTTATAGTTTTAACTATTGTTATAACATTTTTTATAATTTTCTTTAATGTAAGAAATAATAAATGTTTAGAATTAGAAAGTTCTATTATGGATGAAGCATATAAATATGCAGAACTAAATGGTTTACCTGTAGTTAATGGAAAAAGTGTTACTGTTAATTTAGGTGATTTAAGTGAGATTAAATTTAAAGATAAGATAGTATGGGGTACTGTAAAAATTACCAAAGTAGGTAATGATTATGTTAAAACTTTCAATATTAGTAATGCAAGTTATTGTAATACTTCTAAGAGATATAAAATGAGTAAACCTACAAGCAAATATCCTAAAGGTAAAAGCTTAGTTGATGTAACTACTAAATATAATTTTGTTGATGTAAGTTATAACTATACTCCTTGGTCAGATTTTATTGAAAGTTCAAAAATTAATACCAAAGAAGATAAAACTTATAAAGTACTATTACCACTTGATTTAAAAAAATTACCAAAAGTTAGTGAAGCAGCAACTATCTTAAGTTGGGAAGTAGAAGAAAAAGAATATTATAAATATAGAGATAAAAAATGGAAATGGTATATAAATCAAAATAGTCAATACTCAGGTTTTTCAAGTGAACAACCAAGTGGATATGCTAATAAAGATAGAAAGACTGAGATACAAGCAGAGCAAACTGAATGGTCAACTAATTATCCTGAAGAAAAAAGTTACAGAAAGATAAGTACTCAAACTGGATATAAATTTTATTATGAAGATGAAGATGGTAATAAAGTTTATTATAATGAAGGAAAATATGTTCCCAGAATAAATGATGATGAATTAAGAGAAAAATATAATAAAAAAGAAAAAACTACTGTACTTATGTATAGTTATGTTGACTCTATGTGGAAATGGTATAATGGAGTAGAAAGAATATATTCAGGTTATACTAGTTTACCTAATTACCAATATAAATATAAAGATGAAGACTTAATGATTTATACTAATTGGTCTAGATTTAGTACTACTTCATATTTAACTAATGAAAATATGGCTTACAGAGAACAGATAACTGATATGCATAAAAGGTATCGTGCTTACTTTAGTTTAGAATCTAACTTAAAATTAGATAATTATGTAACATTAGAAGAGTTAGAAAGTAAAGCAGGTAGAACTATTGAAGAAATGTTAAATGATAAATATGTTAAAATATTAACTAAATATGAATACACTTATGGAAAGTAGGTTTAATAATGGATTAAAACTTACAGAGTAGATGATGAAATATAGATAAAAATAAAATAATTACAAATTATATGAAAGTAGAACTTAACTATGACCCATTTAATGTTAAAGAAGGGATTAATAATTCTAATATAAAAAAGCAAATAGTACAAAATAAACTACTGTAAAACAGTGGTTTTTTATTGACTTAAGAGGGATTTTGTGGTATATTTATATGGACGTAAACAACTATTATTTTAATTTTATTTATGTTTATATATGAAGGAGGCGTTTTTATGAATAAAATAAAAGTTTTTAGTTTGGGTGGATTAAATGAAAATGGTAAAAATTTATATGTGGTTGAAATAAATAGTAGAATATTACTTTTTGATGCAGGACTTAAATATGCTAATGAAAAAATGTTAGGAGTAGATTATGTTATACCTGACTTTAGTTATTTAATAGAAAATAAAAAAAGAATAGTGGGGCTATTTATAAGTCATGCTCATTATGAAAACATGGGTGCAGTAACTGACTTATTAAAAGTAATACCTGACTTACATATATTTGCTACTAATTATACTTCTAAAATTATAGAAATAGAAGCATTAGAAAGTGAAGTAAAAGTTAAAAATATGCATATTATTAAACCTCATAGAAAAATAGATTTTAAAGAGTTTAGTGTATTTCCTTTTAGTGTAAGTCATAGTGTGCCAGAGAGTGTTGGTTTTAGCATCAATACTCCAAATGGCGCTATTGTATATATGACTGACTTTGTAATAGATAGTACTATGAAAGATAAATATGATATGGATCTAGGTAAACTAGCATATATTGGTAAACAAGGTGTACTTCTTTTAATGAACGAAAGTGTATTTAGTGAAAAACAAGGATTCACTAGTCCTAATCATAAACTAGATAAATACTTTAAAGATGCAGTTGAAAAAAGTGAAGGAAGAATTATATTTAGTATATTATCACTTCATTTATTAACTATTCAAAATATATTTGATGCTATAAAAGGTACTAATAGAAAAGTAGTTATAATGGGGAAATACTTACAAACAGTTATTGACATGGCTATTAAAGAGGGATACTTACATGTATTACCAGGTGTAATAGGTGACTTAAGAAACTTAAAAGATAGTGATTCAGTAATACTTGTTAATAATGATAGAGAAACACCTTATTATAACTTAAGTAGAATAGTTAATGGATATGATAAATATGTAACTTTAGAAAGTACTGACTCAATATGTTTTGCAGACCCATCTTATGAAGCACAAGAATTAACTAGTGTTAGAATAAAAAATGATATTGCAATGCATGGAGTTAAAATATATGATGTACCAAAATCTAAAAGTGTAAGACTTCATGCTTCTAGTCAAGATTTAATGCTTATGGTAAAAATATTTAATCCTAAATACTATATGCCTATAAAGGGTGAATATCGTTATCAAGTAGGGAATGCTAAACTTGCTTTATCTGTAGGTATGCCTAAAGAAAATATACTACTTAAAGAAAATGGAGACATAGTAACATTTATCGATGGAGAATTGTCTAATGATTTTAAACATATACAAGTAGATGATGTTTTAATAGATGGTAAAAGTACTAATGATGTTGGTGAGTTAGTTTTAAAAGATAGAGAAATGCTTGGTAAAAATGGATTAATTGTTATATCTGCAACTGTTGATAAAAAGACTAAGAATATTAAGAATGGACCTGAAATTTTATCAAGGGGTGTTATTTTTGATAAAGATAATAATAATTTGATAGATGAAATTAAGAAAAGAAGTTTAGAGATTATTAAAAATAATGTTAATGGAAAATATGCAGATTATGCTAAAATAAGAACTGATGTTAGAGAAGATGTGGGTAATTATTTATATAAGTTAACAGAAAGCAAACCAGTTATTTTAACAGTTATCCAGGAGGTATAGTATGATATATTTAGACTATAGTGCAACAACACCAGTAAATGATAGTGTACTAGATAGTTACGTTAAAACAACTACAGAGTATATAGCTAATGCTAACTCAATACACAATTTAGGTGTTAAAAGTAAAGAATTAATGATGAAAGCTACTAAACAAATTGCTAATATGCTAGGATGTAACTTTAATGAAATAATATACACAAGTGGCGCTAGTGAGAGTAATAGTACTGCAATAAAAGGAATAGCACTCAAATATGCTAACCGAGGTAAACACATAATAACAAGTTATTATGAACACAAAAGTGTAGTAGAAAATATGGATTATTTAAGTACTTTGGGCTATGAAATTAGTTATGTTAACTTAAATAGTGATGGAAGTATTGACTTAAAACATTTAGAAAGTTTAATAAGAGAAGATACTATATTAGTAAGTATATGTGCAGTAAATAGTGAAGTAGGTTTTAAAGCACCTCTAAAAACTATAAGACAAATTATTAATAAAAAGAATAGTAAAGTAGTGTTCCATAGTGATATGACTCAAGCACTTGGTAAAATACATATTAACTTAAATGATGTTGATTTGGCTAGTATGTCTAGTCATAAAATATATGCTCCAAAGGGAATTGGTTTACTTTATAAAAAGAATGGAATAGAAATAACTCCATTAATATATGGTTTAACTGATAATTGTCCTTATAGGGGCGGAACACCAGCACTTCCTTTAATCGTAAGTTTTAGTAAAGCAGTAAGGCTTGCTATTGAAAGTTTAGATGAGAACATAAAGAAATGTGAAGAGTTAAACACTATGTTAAAAGAAGGACTTAGTGACTTACCAGTTAATATAAACTCTAATAATATATGTGTGCCTCAAATATTTAATTTAAGTCTTAAAAAGATAAAGAGTGAAACTTTTGTAAGGGCTATAGAAAAAGATGAAATATATATAAGTACTACTACAGCTTGTTCAAGTAACGAACCATCTAGCATACTAAAACATATAACTAGTGATAAAGAAGTAAATTCTACTAGTATAAGAATAAGTATAAGTCATTTGACTACAAAAGAAGAAATAAATAAATTTATAGTAAGTTTTCATAAAACATATAAAGAGTTACTATTAAAGGAGTAAATGTATGAAAGAAGTAATAATGATTAAATATGCAGAGTTAACTACTAAAAAAGATAATAGGAATTTCTTTATAAATACTTTAGAAAAGAATGTGTTATCTTGTTTAGATGGGTTAAATCCAACTATTAGGAAAGACTACTATAGAATGTTTATATATGTTAGTGATATAGAAAGTAGTATTAGCAAGCTTAGTAAAGTTTTTGGTATTCACGAAATAGTAAGGTGTGTGTTTACAGAAGACGCTAGCTTAGAAAATATTGAGAATATTAGTAAAACTTTGATTAAAGAAGGAAGTACATTTAAAGTTGTTACTAATAGAAGTGATAAAACATATCCAATTAATAGCATGGAGTTATCTAGAATGGTTGGTGCTTATTTACTTAAAAATGTTCCTAATTTAAAAGTAGACGTGCATGATCCTAGCACTATAGTTAATATTGAAATAAGAAGAGAAGGAGTTTATTTATATTCTAGTGGAATACCTGGAATGGGAGGTTATCCTACAGGTACTCTAGGAAAAGCACTTCTTATGTTAAGTGGCGGAATTGACTCAGTTGTTGCTGGTTTCTTAACTATGAAAAGAGGAGTTAAATTAGATTTTCTTTATTTTGAAAGTTTACCTCATACAAGTTTAGAAGCAAGAGATAAAGTAATTAGTCTTGCTAAAATACTTAAGAGTTATGGAAATACTGGGAAATTATTAGTTGTACCTTTTACTAAAATTCAAGAAACTATTTATAAAGAAATGAAAGGCGACTATATGATTACTATGATGAGAAGGCAAATGTATAAAATTGCTACAAAAGTTGCAAAAATGAGAAATGCTAATGCGATAGTAAACGGGGAAAGTATTGGTCAAGTAGCAAGTCAAACATTAACTAGTATGAAAGTAGTAAATGATGTAACAAATTATCCTATAATTAGACCACTTGCAAGTTTTGATAAGTTAGAAATAATGGATATAGCAAGAAAAATAGGTAGTTATGATATAAGTATACTTCCTTATATTGACTGCTGTACTGTGTTTGTGCCACCTCATCCAGTAATAAACCCAAGACTAGATGTTGCAAGAAGCGAAGAAGAAAAGATGGATGAAAGTTTACTAGATGAAGCTATAAAAAATATAATTAAAATTGATTTAAATGAAGAAAACCTAGATAATGATTTACTTTAGGTTTCTTTTTTTTGAAAAAAATGATAAAATTAATACGAAGGAAAGTGATAATATAAAAGAAAAAGTCACTTTAGACTTTATATTAAAAGTAAACTCGTATGTAAGTAGAAACGAGTCATTATCTTGGGGAGAATTAAGAACAGGTAATGTAGGTATTTCTGGCACTGACTACATTCCTAAAATTCCAGAAGAGAACGTAGTTAAAGAAGATATTAAAAAAATATTAGAAATTCCAGATATAAGTAAGGGTATAATTTTAGTTAAGGATGATGATTTATTAGAATTTAACAAACTTTT
>ENA-UOJO01003582-UOJO01003582.1-human-gut-metagenome-genome-assembly--contig:-P57-NODE-3582-length-14485-cov-6.121483_pt1 | contig 14485 bp, 11 predicted proteins | sample MGYA00242351_ERZ723898 | MGnify/ENA metagenome assembly ERZ723898 | reverse complement strand
TAAATAACAGAAAGTGAAATGAATCAAATAATTTAGATAAAACTTAATAATAAATAAAGATTTAAGCCTGTTAATTTTTATTTATTGTTTTAAATTTTTAATTAATTTTGTAACAATTTATTCATTATTAATTAACGAAATGTTTAAGTGATAAATAGAGGAATATATAAATATTTTGTAGAAAAAAACATAATGGAGAAAAATTAGGCTTAGTATTGAAAATATATGTTAAAAAAGGATGTTAAATTAGGAGGAAAAATTAATGCTCTTAGAAAATAACAGAAAATTAAGTGTTAAGACAAATCTAGATATAGTTGTTGCTTTTGCAGTAATAGGAATTGTTATGATGATAATAATTCCATTACCATCAGCATTATTAGATATTTTGTTAGCACTTAATATTACATTATCAATAATTATAATTTTAATAACTATGTTTACAACTAGTGTATTACAATTTTCAGTATTTCCAACGCTTTTGCTAGTAACTACATTGTTTAGATTAGCATTAAATATTTCATCAACAAGACTTATACTGACAGAGGCAAGTGCAGGACAAATTATAGAAGCATTTGGTGAATTTGTTGTTAATGGAAATTATGTAGTTGGAATTATAATATTCCTTATTATAGAGATAGTTCAGTTCCTTGTTATTACAAATGGTTCTGGAAGAGTATCAGAAGTATCTGCTAGATTTACCTTAGATGCTATGCCAGGTAAGCAAATGAGTATAGATGCAGACTTGAATTCAGGACTTATTGATGAAGCTACTGCTAAAAAAAGAAGAAAAGATCTTCAACATGAAACTGACTTTTATGGAGCTATGGATGGTGCGTCTAAGTTTGTAAAAGGTGATGCTATAGCAGGTATTATAATTACAATTATAAATATTGTTGCAGGTATAGTAATTGGTGTACTATCAAAAGATATGTCTATAGGCGAAGCTGCACAAACATACACTAGACTTACAGTAGGTGATGGATTAGTTGGACAAATACCAGCACTTCTTATATCTACATCAGCAGGTATACTTGTTACTAGATCAGGAAGTGAAGAGAATTTTGGTAAAACCTTTGCAGAACAACTTACAGGATTCCCAGTTGTATGTGGAATAGCCAGTGCAGTAATGACATTTTTGGCTATTATTCCAGGACTTCCTAAAGTACCTTTCTTTGCAGCAGCAGTTGCTACAGGAGTTCTTGCATATCTTTTAATAAAAGATGAAAGCAAAAAGAAAGAATTAAGTGCTGTTATGGAAGAAGAAGAGGCTGTTGAACTTGAAAAGAAAGAACCTGAAAATGTTATGAATCTTATTTCAGTAGAACCAATGGAAGTAGAAATTGGTTATGGACTTATTCCTCTTGCAGATGAATCATCTGGTGGTGACTTACTTCAAAGAATCGCATCTGTTAGAAGGCAGTGTGCTATTGAAATGGGTATTGTAGTTCAACCTATTAGAATAAGAGACAATCTTCAACTAAAAACTAATGAATATGTTATTAAAATAAGAGGTACAGTTGTTGCTTCAGCAGAGCTTATGGCAAATATGCTTCTTTGTATGGATCCAACTGGAGAAAATTCAGATATACCAGGAATAAAAACAATAGAACCAACATTTGAACTCCCAGCAGTTTGGATAAATAAAGATCAAAGAGAAGAAGCTGAAATTAAAGGATTAACAGTAGTTGACCCTGTTACTGTTATGGTTACACATTTAACTGAAACAATTAAGGCTCATTCTTACGAATTGTTAGGAAGACAGGAAGTTAAAAATATAATAGATAACATGAAAGAAAAATATTCAGCAGTTGTTGATGAACTTATTCCAGATTTATTAACAATTGGTGAAGTTCAAAAAGTACTACAAAATTTATTAAAAGAAAAAGTACCAATAAAAGATATGGTTACAATACTAGAATCACTTGCTGATAATTCAAGAACAACAAAAGATATAGAATTGTTAACTGAATATGTTAGATTTGCTCTTTCAAGAACAATATGTAACACAATAATAGATGATGATAGGACAGTTACAGTAGTAACACTTGCTCCTGAACTTGAAGAACTTATTGCATCTAATATTCAAAAGTCTATGCAAGGTTCATTCCCAGCAATTGATCCTGACAAGACAACTATTATATTTAAAAATTTAAGAGAAACTATTGATTCAGTAAGCTTCTATAACAATCAACCAGTAGTTCTTGTATCACCTAATATAAGACCTGCTTTTAGAAAATTATGTGAAATGGCTTTTCCTCATTTAATGGTTGTATCATTAAATGAAATCCCAAATGATGTAGAAATTAGGGCAGAAGGGGTTGTAAGTTTATAATGTTAATTAAAAAATATACAGTAAATAATATGAATGAAGCACTTACTAGAATAAGATATGAACTAGGAAAAGATGCTGTTATAATAAGTCAAAGAAAAATAAAAAAACCAGGAATTAAGGGCATTTTTTCAAAAAGACAACTTGAGGTTACAGCAGCAGTAGAAAATTCATCAATTGATAGAAATAGTAAAGTAAAAAGCACTAGCATACATGCTTCAAATAATTCATATTCAAGAAAAGGTACTTCAGCTGATTACAATATGGATAAATCCATAAATGATTTAAAAAACCTTATGAACAAGGAAATAGAAAATAAAAGAAATAAGCAAGCTGTGGTAGATAATAATGAACAAAAGAAAAGTGAAATTGAATCTGAAGTAAAAGAAATGAAAGATATGTTAAAAGCTGTTATGAAAAATACTACTAAAGATTCCAAAGATGAACTTTTAGAATTTTTAAGTAATTCAGATATAGATATGCAATTTTATGATGAATTTAATGAAAAATTAAAAGGAGACTTTGATGTTTCTAAGCTTAGAGATATTATGTCAAGGGACATAAAGTCATCTAATGATGATTTAAATGGAAATGCTGTTTTAGTAGGACCAACTGGTGTTGGAAAAACTACTACAATAGCAAAACTTGCAGGAAATTTATCTTTAGTTAAAAAGAAAAAAGTAGGATTAATTACTGTAGATACATATAGAATTGGAGCTGTTGAACAGTTAAAAACATATGCAGAAATAATGAATATTCCTTTTGAAGTTGTAATAACAATAAAAGAAATGGAAGCTGCTATTAAAAAAATGAAAGATTGTGATGTGGTATTAATTGATACTACAGGAAGAAGCAGCAAAAATAAAATGCAGATATCAGAACTTAGAGCATTTGTTGATAAAGCTAATGCTACAAGTATAAATGTAGTTATAAGTGCAACAACTAAAAATAAAGATATAAAAACTATATTAGAAGGTTATCGAATACTTAATTATGATAAAGTAATTATAACAAAATTAGATGAAACTAGTGTCTATGGATCAATATATAATATATCAAGAATTGCTAATAAACCTATAAGATATGTTACAACAGGTCAAAATGTTCCAGATGACATAAAAGATTTTTCAAAAGATGAAGCTATAAAACTTGTGTTTGGGGAGGAATCTGTATGTTAGATCAAGCAGAAGCCTTAAGACGAATGATGGCAGGAAATAGAGAAGATACTAAAGATGAAACTTTAAATATTAGTAGTAATAAAACAAAAATTATTACTGTAACATCTGGAAAAGGTGGAGTAGGGAAAAGTAATTTTGTTATAAATCTTGCAATATTACTTTCTAAAAAGGGAAAAAAAGTATTAGTTTTTGATGCTGATATTGGCATGGGAAATGATGATGTATTAATGGGTGTTTTTCCCAAGTTCTCAGTTTTTGATATATTAGAAGGAAAGGAAATAGAAGATATTATAGAAGAAGGACCTGAAGGAATATATCTTCTTGCTGGAGGGTCTGGATTAAATAGAATAGAAGATTTGTCAGAGGAAGAAAGAAGTATATTTTTAGATAAAATAGAAGGGTTAAATGATTTTGACTATATACTTATGGATACTGGCGCTGGAATAAATAGAAGTGTACTTGCTTTTATGTCATGTAGCGAAGATTTAATTATTTTAACAACGCCAGAACCAACTTCATTAACAGATGCTTATAGTCTTGTTAAAGCTGCTGAACATTTTGGACTAAAGGACAAAGCTAATATAGTTGTTAATAAAGTATTTGATTTAAGGGAAGGAGAATTAACATATAATAAATTTAAAAAAGCTGTTGATAAATTTTTACAATTTGATGTATTTTATCTTGGATGTATATTAGATGATAGAAAGTTAATTGAAAGTGTTAGAAGTCAAATTCCAGTAACAATTAATTATCCAAATTCTGATGCAAGTAAATCAATTAAAAATATTTGTAATAAGATTTTAGGAGAAACAGAAAATTATACAGCAAAAAAATATGGTGGAGCAAAAGGGTTATTTAGTAAAATATTTGAAGTTTTTTCGTGAGGGGGAGAGTTAATGGTTATGAAGTTAAATATAAATGATAATGTGGTTTTAAATTATGAGGATTTAACATATAAAAGTACTATTCAAGATATACAAGAGGATTATTATGTAATAAATCTTCCACTTGGAGAAGGGGAATATCTTACATTAGAAGATGGAGCAGAAATTGAACTTGGAATTGTAAAGGAAGGTGGCTATTATATACTTCAATCTGAAATTATAAATAGAATAATGGAAGATGGAAAACCTTTTTATAGAATTACTATTCCAACTATGAAAAAGAAAATAGAAAGAAGAGATTTTGTTAGAATAAGTCTTTTAGATTATACATTTTATAAAACTGAACACACTGCTTGGACAAAAGCTATGATACTTGATTTAAGTGGTGGTGGAATGAAACTTGTTATAAAAGAAAAGGTTAAATTGGGAGATAAGCTTCAAATTGGATTAGTTCTTGGAAATGAGAGCTTTCAATTAGAAGGAAAAGTTGTAAGGGTAGTTGTAAATGAAATGAAAGAAAATGTTTGTGGTATTGAGTTTATTCACCTTACAGAAAGAATAAGGGATAGAATAATTGCTAAGATATTTATTGAACTTAGAAAGCAAACTACAATAATGTAAAAAGTATTTATTTATTTACTTAGAGGAAGGAGAAGAGGTTTTATGGAAACTCTACAAGGATTTAAAGGGAAGGAGCATATAATAGAGGAATATACACCCCTTGTAAAATATATTGCTTCTAGAGTTAGTCTTGGTAAAAATAAGTATATGGATTATGATGATTTAGTAAGCTATGGACTTATTGGACTTATGGATGCTATAACAAAATATGATGAAAGTAAAGGTATTAAGTTTTCTTCATATGCATCTATTAGAATAAAGGGAGCAATAATTGATGAAATAAGAAGAGCAAGGCCTATATCAAAGGGAGCTATGGATAAACTTAACAAGTATAATAAAGCTGTTGAAATTTTACAAAATAAATTATTTAGAGAACCAACTAATGAAGAAATTGCACAGCAGCTTAATGTGACAGTGGCAGATGTTGCTGAAATTGAAAATTATATTAATTATATTTCAATAGTATCCTTAGATGACATTATTTTTTCTGATGATGATGATATGAATGTTATGGGTGTTATAGAAGACAAACAAAGTCCAAGTCCAGAGCAAACTTTTGAAAATAAAGAAAAAATAAGTAATTTATCTGATGCAATAAGTAAGTTAAAGGAAAAGGATAGAATTGTTCTTAATTTATATTATTATGAAAGACTAACTTTAAAAGAAATAGGTAAGGTTCTTGAAGTATCAGAATCTAGAGTATGCCAACTTCACAGTAGAGCTATTAGAAATTTAAGAGAAAAAATGAAAGAGCTTAATTACATATAAAGGTTGTGATTTTTAGTGGTACCAATTATATTGGTTGTTGTGGCATGTATACTTATTTTTGTAAATGTTAAGTTTGGAAATAAGGAATTGTCCTTAAAAGAATACATAGATAATGGAAATAGGTTAAAAATAAATAAAGATAGTGAATTTCAGAGTAAACTTAAGAATATTGATTTTACAGACGATAAATTACAGATAGGACAAATTAGAAAAGATGTAGCTGAAAGTTTAACTGAAATTCAAAAGGAAATTATTAAGGTTAATGAAAGAATTGATTTAATTGAGCAAAAAAATAACAATATAAAAAAATCAAAAGCTAAAACAATAAATAAAGTAATAAACGATGATTTAGATGAAATAGTAAAAGATAATACAAATAATAAAGAAAGTGATCAAAAACAAAAAAATGAAAGTGATTTTTCAGAAACACTCAATAAAAAAATAACTAATTCAAACTCTAACAATAAAAAACACATTAAGAAAAATGATAATGAATATGAAGGTGTAATTAATGATATTTCCCTAGATAGTAAGACTCAAAGAATAAAGAAATTAATAAAACAAGGGTTAAGTGATGAAGAAATATGCGAAAAGCTTCATGTAGGAAAGGGGGAGATATTATTAGTAAAGGGATTATTAAACAAAAATTAAAAGGAGTTTTATTATATCTTTTAGATACTAGAATACTTCTAGGTATAGGAATTGGTATTTTAATTGGTGTAGCGGGCATGATTTCATATAAAGTTGAAAATTCAATGAGTAATGCTGAAATAGAAAAGAAAGCTCTTGATTTGGGTATGATATATAAAGATGAAAGTAAAATAAGTAATGAGGGGAATGAGTAATAAATGTTAAGAAGTATTTACACATCAGTTTCAAGTATGATAGCACTTGAAAATAAACAAAATACAATAACTAATAATATGTCTAATTCTACTACAACAGGTTATAAGGCAGAAGATCTTTTAACAAAAAGCTTTAAAGAAGTTATGATTCAAAATAAAGATAAAATTCAAGGTAAAAGAAATGTAACTCAAAAGCTAGGTACAATAAGCCTTGGAACAAAAATAGATACTGTATACAATAAATTTACTCAAGGAAATTTACAGCAGACTAACAGAACATGGGATTTTGGTATAAATGGAAGAGGTTTCATAGCTGTTCAGGCTGGAAACCAGGAAGTTTATACAAGGGATGGAAATTTTGCTGTAGCAAATGATGGATATCTTGTAACAACAACTGGAGACAGAGTTTTGGGAATCAATAATGTTACAGGTGCAAAAGAGCCTATATTTGTTGGAAATTCTCAGTTTACGTTAGATGAAGATAAAAATGTAGTAGTTAATGGTCAAGCTACTAGTAAGCTTCTTACTGCAGATTTTGAGGATTATCAAAGTCTTCAAAAAATGGGAGATAATTATTATACAGGACAAAATCCAATATATAATGCACAGGTTGATGTAAGACAAGGATATCTTGAAGCATCAAATGTTAATGTTACTGATGAAATGGTTGATATGATATCAGTTATGAGAAATTTTGAAACAAATCAAAAGGTATTAACAATGCTAGACGAAACATTAAGTAAAACTGCTAATGAAGTTGGTTCTGTTAGATAATAAGGAGAGGATATTATGATAAGGTCAATAATGACAAGTAAAACAGGAATGAATGCCCAACAGGAAAGGCTTGATATTATAAGTAACAATTTAGCTAATTCATCTACATATGGATATAAAAAGATGACTGTAGGTTTTAAGGATTTATATCAGGAATCTTTAGATAGAAAAGGTTATCCTATTTACGATAAAGATGCTACTATGGGAATTGGTACAAGAACTAGCGATGTTTATAGAGACAATAGCGTTGGTAATTTAGTAACTACAGGTGTTTCAACTAATTTAACAATAGATGGTGAAGGATACTTTAAGGTTTTTAAATCTGATGGTACAGAAGCATATACAAGAGATGGATCATTTGTAATTGATTCAAATGGCCAGCTTGTAGATTCTTATGGTAATAGAGTAGAAATAGAATTTGCAAATGGAAGATCATACAATAATACAGTATTAAATGATAATAATTTTATTGTAGGTCAAGATGGAACTATATATATGAATGAGAATAATACATCTGTTGAAATAGGAAAACTTAATATATATACAGCAACAGGTGATAATGCCTTTAAATCAATAGGAGATAATTTATTTGTAGCTGCAGATGGAGTCCAAGTAAGGGAATCTAATGATTATAATATAGAACAAGGATTTTTAGAAGGTTCTAATGTTGATATGGGTGAAGAAATGGTTAATATGATTGTAGCTCAAAGAACATTCCAATTAGTATCTAAATGCATGCAGACATCAGATGAAATGTGGGGCATGATAAATAGTATGAGAAGATAATTAATAATTTAGAATTTAGGATATTTTTGCTCCTTATGTGGCAAAAATTTTAATTAAAAAAATATCCACAGAATTATCAAAAATAGTAGTTATTTTGAAATTCTGTGGATAATTTTGTTTTTATGTGTTAATTATCTGTTATTAATAACGTTAGTAATTGGTGGAATTACTTGTTTCTTTCTTGAAAGTACTCCTGGTAAGAAGGCTGTTTCATCTTGTAGTTTAACATTGAATGTTTCTTCTACAATAGATGTATCACCTACTGTTAATATTTGAGAACCTTCAGTAAGTATATCAGTTAGTAGAAGTAATAACATGTCAAAACCTTCTTTAGAAGCTTTTTCATTCATGTAATCAAGCATTTCTTTCTTTAAAGGCATAAATCCTTCTATATCCATTGTATTAACTTGAGCAACACCTATTTTTGTATTGCATATGTTAAATGGCTTAAAATCTTGATTAAATATTTCTTCTACAGTTTTTCCTTGAAGTGAAGTTCCTGCTTTAAACATTTCCTTTGCAAAATCATCTATGCTTGAAATTCCAGCTATATCAGCTAATTTTTTGCATATATGTTTATCTTGATCTGTGCAAGTAGGACTTCTAAATAATAATGTATCAGAAATTATTGCACCACATAATAAACCAGCAGTCTCTTTAGATGGTCTTATTCCATTTTCAAAGAAGCATTTAGCAACAATTGTTGAGCTGCTTCCTAAAGGTTCATTTCTGAAATATATTGGATTGCTAGTTTGAATATCTGCAACTCTGTGGTGATCTATTATTTCAAGTACTTCAGCTTCATCAATGCCATCAACTGATTGACCTCTTTCATTGTGGTCGACTTGAATTAATTTCTTCTTTTTATTAGATATTAAATGATATCTAGATATAGTACCAATAACCTTTCCGTCTAAATCTGTTACAGGATAAGAACTATATCTTGTTTCTATCATAGTATCTTTTATATCTTCAACTAATTCAGATACAGAAAATGATACTAGGTTTTCCCTTGTCATAACATATGATACAGGAATACTTTGTACTATAAGTCTTGAAGCTGTAAAAGAATCATGTGGAGTGCTTATAACATTTACACCTTGTTTTTTAGCTTTTTCTAGTAACTTATCAGATAAAGTATGAGATCCTGTAATTATAATTAAAGAAACTTTTTCGTTCATTAAAGCATCTTGGCTTTCTTCTCTATCACCAATAATAGCAATATCACCTTCATCTACAATACCCTTCATAGTATCTGGTTGCATTGCAACTACAGTAATTTTACCAGGAAATTTAGGATTTTCAGAAGCTCTGTAAATTTCCTTCGCAGATAATGTTTCTATAATATTATCTAGTGTAGTATTACTTTTTGAAAGTATTACATTATCCCAAATATCCATGTAAGATGAAGTTAAGTTAGAAACAGTAATTATACCAACTAAGTGGTCATTGTTATCACATACAGGAAGTGATTTTACATTTCTGTCTTTCATAACATGCCATGCTTTTTTTAGTGATATATCAGGTGAAACAGCTTTTATATTATCAATATCTAAATCACCAACTTTTAGCTTTACTGTTTCAAGATATTCTGGAACAGTAGCTTTAAAGTGGTTAAAAATATATTCTGTTTCACGATTTAAGTTTCCTAATCTTACTGGAATTGCAGGAACAGTTCCATCGATTTTGTTTTTAAATTCTGCATAACCGTAAGCTGCACATACAGAATCTGAATCTGGATTTTTATGCCCAGTTACATAAATGACGTTTTTCAAAATATTTCCTCCTTAATTATTAAGTATTTGCATTGAAAATACTTATTTATATTAATTTGTTACTTATTATATTTTAATTCTAAATGAAGTAAATGTAAACATAATATAGACAAATTGCCCATGATATTTACAAAGTATAAAAGGTTAAATGAATTCATATAATCTATAAAGCCATTAATTAAGGAGGAAAAAATGTGAAGCAGGAAATGGTGAAAATAGGGCTTTCCACAAAAGAAGCTGAAAAATTACTTAAGGAATTTGGATTAAATGAATTAGAGCATGGAAAAAAAATTTCGCCACTATTTATATTTTTATCACAATTTAATGATTTTATGGTATGGGTATTAATTGCTGCAACAATAATATCAGGATTTATGGGGGATACTGCAGATGCAATTACAATAATAATAATAGTTATTGTAAATGCAATACTTGGTTTTATTCAGGAGTTTAGAACAGAAAAATCATTAGAGGCCTTAAAGCAGTTAGCTGCTCCAACATGTAAGGTTTATAGAGATAATAAACTTCAGGTTATAAATTCTTCATATTTAACTATAGGTGATGTTGTTATATTAGAGGCTGGTGATAGAATACCGGCTGATGGAAAATTTTTAGAACTTTCATCAATAGTTGTAGATGAATCTCTTTTAACAGGAGAATCGGTAGGGGTTAACAAAGATGTAAATGATAGTGGATTTATGGGGACAATAATACTTAAGGGAAAAGGATTATTTAAGGTCTCAAAAATTGGAATGAAAACTGAGATGGGAAAAATAGCAGAACTTTTAGGTACTATAAAAGAAGAAAAATCACCCTTAAAGCAGCGTTTAGAACATTTAGGGAAAATACTTGTTTTTATGTGTCTTATAATTTGTGCATTAGTGACTATTTTAGGCATATTAAGAGGCAATGATATTGGTGAGATGTTTTTACTTGGGGTAAGTCTTGCTGTTGCGGCTATTCCAGAGGGACTTGCTGCCATTGTAACAGTATCATTAGCTCTTGGAGTATCTAGAATGCTTAAAAGGAATGCACTTATAAGGAAGCTTCCTGCAGTTGAAACATTAGGATGTACTTCAGTAATTTGTTCTGATAAAACAGGAACACTTACACAAAATAAAATGACTGTAAAAGAAATTTTTATTGATGGACAAATATATCCTATAGATGGGGATTTAAAAGATAGTAAATTACAAAAAAATGAAACATACAAAATGATGAAAAAATCATTAGTATATTGTAATGACTGTAATTATGATTTTACAACAAAAAATATTAATAAGGCAGTTTTAGGAGATCCAACAGAGGTTGCTCTTATAAGATTGTTTTTTAATAACCCTGAGCATATAAAAAGCTTTACTGAAAATATTAAAAGAGAATATGATATACCTTTTGATTCAAATAGAAAAATGATGTCTGTTGTAGTAAAAGATTCTAATAATAAGATAGCTGGTTATGTAAAGGGGGCACCAGAAAAGGTACTAGCTAAATCTTCATATATATTAGAAAATGGAATGGTAAAAAAATTAACATACCAGAAGAAAAAACAAATTGAAACATTTATTGAAGCAATGAGTGGCAGAGCTCTAAGATGCATAGCAGCATCATATAAGCTTGAAAAATTATCAAAAGATAGCAAAATTTTAGAAAGTGATTTAATATTTATAGGGGTAGCAGGAAGTATTGATCCTCCAAGGAAAGAAGCTAGAGAAGCTGTTAGAAAATGCAAGCTAGCAGGTATAAAACCAGTTATGATTACTGGAGATCATAAAAATACATCCCTTGCTATAGCAAAGGATTTAGGCATATGTAATAGCAAAAATCAAGTTATTACTGGAGAAGAATTAGAAAAAATAAATGATGGTGACCTTACGGATAAAGTAAATAAAATTAGTGTTTTTGCAAGAGTTTCACCAGATCATAAACTTAGAATAGTAAAAGCATTTAAAAGAAATAATAATGTAGTTGCTATGACTGGCGATGGTGTAAATGATGCACCTGCTATAAAGGAGGCTGATATTGGAATATCTATGGGACTTACAGGTACAGATGTTACAAAAGAAGCATCATCTATGATACTTATGGATGATAATTTTAGTACCATAGTTTCAGCAGTAGAAGAGGGTAGAATTATATATGATAATATAAGAAAATTTATAAGATATCTTTTATCATGTAATTTAGGTGAAGTATTAACTATGTTTTTAGCATCAATTTTTACAATGCCAAATCCTTTAACACCAATTCAAATTTTGTTTGTAAATCTTGCTACAGATGGATTGCCAGCACTAGCACTTGGTGTAGATCCTGCAGATAATGATATAATGAGACAGCAGCCTAGAATTAATAGTGAAAGTATATTTGCATGGGGTGTTGTAGAAATAATAGTAATTAGGGGTTCATTAATTGGAATATGTACATTACTTGCATTTATGGTAGGAAGATATTATAGAATGGATCTTGAAACATGTAGAACTATTTCTCTTGCTACACTTATTATGAGTCAGCTTTTTCATGTATTTGAATGCAGATCTGAAAATCATTCAATATTTGAAATTAAATTATTTACTAATAAATATCTAGTAGGGGCAGTTACAGTTTCAATAATAATGCTATGTTCAATTCTTTATATTCCATTTTTTGGAATGATTTTTCATACAGTACCATTAAATTTTGCCAAATGGCTTATTGTATTATTTTTCTCAGGAGTAATAGCATTTATAAATAGTATATATCTTTTAATAAAAAAATAAGGATTGAGTTTTCTCAATCCTTGTTTTTTATAAATTATTTCATTAAGTCTTTAAGAATTTCAGTTAATGCTACAGCATCTTGAATACTTGATGAAACATCCTCCATTGCTTTTGATTGTTCCTTTGATGTTTCTAAAGTTGATTTAGAATTAGAAATAGTAGCAGATACTGTTTTTTCAATTTGAGTAGTTAACTTCATAATTCCATCAGCTGTTTCTTTTGAATTATCAGAAAGTTTTTTGATTTCTGCTGCAACTACAGAGAATCCTTTACCAGCTTCACCAGCTCTTGCAGCTTCAATTGATGCATTTAATCCAAGCATATTAGTTTGTCCTGCAATAGATTTAATTGCATCTGTTATTTTATTTATTTCTTTTGTTATAACACCTATTTCAGAAATTTCGTTATTTAAATTTTCTTGTTCTCCAGTAATATTTAAAGCAGAAGCTGAAAGTTCTTCAATAGTAGCAGAAGTTTGCATAAATGTATTTGCAAGTTTCTTTGCAAGTGAATCTAATTTAATTTTTGTATATCCATCTTTAACCATTGTATTTATTACAAGGAATAATACATTAGCTGCTGATTGTATGTTACGCATATTTATAATGTCAACTTCATTAAGTGCATTTACCATTTCTTTTTCATCTGTTCCAAGTTCATTTGCAATATTTATACAACTTCCTTCATTAGGAGCTTCTGTTAAAACTTGTCCTCCAAGAATTGTAGCAACTAAGTTTCCTTGAATCATAATTGGTACAGCAAAATCTATAAGACCAGAAGAACATTTTCCAATATAAGGCTTACCTAATCTTACTGCTTCTTCTCCCATTTTTCTATGAGATTCTGCACATTTATTTTGACCTCTTGATGTACTTTGTACAAATTTACTACAATATTTTGTATATGAACTTGGCTTTGTAATTGGGTTACCATCTTTATTAATAGTCACACTAGCACAATTAAAAGCTATAGCAAAATCATCTTGGAATTTTTGTAACATTTGAATATCAATTAAATCTGAAAGTTCTATTGAATTAAAATCTATTTCGTTGTTTTCTAATATTTTTACCATAAATAAACACCTCTTAATATTATTTTTGTACGTACTAATTAAAAAAGCTTTCATTAATTTGAAGGGCTATTTTAATACATTACTTTATTATCGTAGATGAAAAAAATAACTTTACATAGGCACATAAAGTTAATAAAAAGGTTATAATTTATTAAAAAAATAGAACCATCTAGTAAAAAATGGTTCTTGGTAAATTATTTAGAATATCTCATTCTATTTGCTTGTTGTCTTGATTTTTTTATTTGAGAATGGTCAATTGGAATTAAATCTTTCTTTGTAGTTGTATTTAATATATTTTGAATCATAACTATATCTTCATCTTTTTTGCCTTTAACACCTTTAAGCCCCATTATAATTAGTTTATGACCATTTTTTATAGGAATAAAGTCAACTTTTTTAAACCATCTCATTTTTTTGTATCTACATTTTACTACAGCTCTGCAAACTTCAGGTTTTATAATCATATCTAAAACTAATCTGTGAAAAATAATATAGTTTTTTTCTGTAAATTTTATAGACATACAAGTACCAGATACACTTGTAATTCTGTCACCATATTTTTCAAAATAAGTATCTCTAAAATATTTATCAAATTTATCTTTAAAAGCCATGGTATATCTCCTTTATATTAAAATTTATAAATAATAAATATTATATCATACATTGTTTTCTTTTGGTATAAGACTATAGACATTTTAGT